>ENA-OWPF01001033-OWPF01001033.1-human-gut-metagenome-genome-assembly--contig:-NODE-1033-length-27001-cov-7.725117_pt1 | contig 27001 bp, 27 predicted proteins | sample MGYA00248261_ERZ651840 | MGnify/ENA primary metagenome ERZ651840 (study PRJEB26924, sample SAMEA4378268) | human gut metagenome | biome: human gut; feature: human-associated habitat; material: faeces... | reverse complement strand
ATTGCAGCCCATCGCCACGCCCAGACGGGCGATCTCGGCGATGCCGCGGGTGATGAGGGCAGCGCGGGCATTATCGCCGTAGCCGAGGCCGGTGGAGATGCCGACGCCCAGCGCGATGACGTTCTTCATGGCGCCGCTCAGCTCTACACCCTTGATGTCCTCGTTGGTGTAGACGCGCATGACATTGTTGGTGAAGACCTCCTGCACATAGGCAGCGGCCTCCATATCCTTGCTGGCCGACACGATGGTGGTGGGCAGGTCGATGGCCACTTCCTCGGCGTGGGTGGGGCCGGACAGGGCCACAAGGCGCACGCCCTTCGGGCCGCCCTCCTTGCCCAGCTCATCGGCCAGGATCTCGGTCATGGTGTACAGGGTGTCGGGCTCGATGCCCTTTGCCACGTCCACGATGATCTGGCCGTCGGCCACATAGGGCCGGGCCTTTGCCGCCGTGGAGCGGACGAACACCGACGGCACTGCGAACAGCAGGATGTCCTTGTCTTTGCAGACTTCCTCAATGCTCTTGGTGAACCGCAGCTCGTCGGGGATCTTCATCTGCGGCAGGTTGGGGTGCTTGCGGGTGGTGGAAAGGCTGTCGATCTCCTTCTCGATGGCCGACCACACCAGCACATCATTCCCGCTCACAGTCAGCATCCGTGCAAGGGCCATGCCCCAGGTGCCAGCGCCCAGAATACCAATACGTTTCATCACGTTTGTCCTCCGTATCCGCCGCGCTCCCGTCTGGCGGGGCGTGCGGCCTGTTTGTACCTTTACAGGTCTATACAGTTCTATTGTACCCGAAAGCTTCTGCCGCGTCAACTACTCTGCCGTTCTGCACAAAGTCAGCACCTGTTTTTCGTCCATTTCGTCTATACCATGCAATTTTTCGAAACCATTTGCGTTCATTTCCAAATCATGTTATAGTATTCTGGTAGGTTTTGTAGGATTTTCATTTTTTCCTCTTGACTTCGACCCTGCTTTAAGGTATATAATGTATCCACCCACTTGCCCTGTCTGTTTATTCAAATTTTGAAAAAGGAGTATCCATGCTGGAAACACTCTTATCCAACCGCACCGTCAGCGTGCTCTGGGAGGCTCTTCCCCGCATCCTCTCGGCGGGCCTCACCATGACCATCCCCCTCACCCTCATCTCGTTCACCTTGGCGATGGTGCTGGCGGTGGCCGTGGCGCTGGTGCAGTACGCCCGGGTGCCGGTGCTGAGCCAGCTGGCCCGGTTCTACATCTGGGTCATCCGCGGCACGCCGCTGCTGGTGCAGCTTTTCATCATCTTTTACGGCCTGCCCAGCGTGGGCATCATGCTGGACGCTTTCCCGGCGGCAGTCATCGCCTTCGCCTTCAACGAGGGTGCATACTGCGCCGAGACCATGCGCGGCGCACTCGAGAGCGTGCCGCAGGGCCAGCTGGAAGCCGGCTACTGCGTCGGCATGAGCTGGTGGCAGATCATGCGCCGTATCGTGCTGCCGCAGGCCCTGCGCACCGCCGTGCCTGCCCTCTCCAACTCCCTCATCGGCATGATAAAGGACACCTCTCTGGCCTCCAACATCACGGTAGCGGAGCTGTTCATGGCCGGCCAGCGCGTCGCCGCCCGCACCTACATCTTCCTGCCCATCTACTGTGAGGTGGCGGTGGTGTACCTGCTGTTCTGCACGGTCATCACCAAACTGCAGGCTGTGCTAGAGCACCGGCTCAACGCCCGGGGCTTCCAGTAAGAAAGGAGTGTGGAACCCATGGCAATGATGGAGATCCGGAATGTCCACAAGACCTTCCGCACCTACGCAAAAGCCGGTCTGCGCCCCGGTGCACACAAGGTGGTCAGCGAGCTGCCGGTGCTGCAGGGCGTGGACCTGACCGTGGAAAAAGGCGATGTGGTGGCCATCCTGGGCCCTTCTGGCTCCGGCAAGACCACCCTGCTGCGCTGCCTGAACTTTCTGGAGACCGCCGACGCAGGCCAGCTGGTGCTGGACGGCGAGACCTTTGACCTGGCCCATGCAGGCCGGGCCGACATCGCCCGGCTGCGCAAAAAGACGGCCTTTGTGTTCCAGAACTACAACCTGTTCCGCAACAAGACCGCCCTGCAGAATGTGACCGAAGGGCTGATCGTAGCGCGTAAGCTGCCCAAAGAGCAGGCGGATGAGATCGGCATGAAGATGCTTGCCAAGGTAGGCCTTGCCGACCGCGCCGACTACTACCCCCGCCAGCTTTCCGGCGGGCAGCAGCAGCGGGTGGCCATTGCCCGTGCCCTTGCCGCCGACCCGGAAATTATTTACTTTGACGAGCCCACCAGCGCCCTTGACCCGGAACTGACCGGCGAGGTGCTCAGCGTGATGCGGCAGCTGGCCGAGGAGGGTATGACGATGCTGGTGGTCACCCACGAGATGGGCTTTGCCCGCAACGTTTCCTCCAAGACCGTGTTCATGGAGAACGGCGTGGTGGTGGAGCAGGCACCCTCTCAGCAGTTCTTTGCATCCCCCAAGGAGGAGCGCACCCGGGCCTTCCTGCGCAGGATCGCCCATACGGAATAAAACCACTTCTCTTTTTGCATTTTTTCACGACAGAAAGGAATTTTTACTTATGAAACGCAGAACCTTTATTTCTCTGATGGGTGTTATGGCCGCAGCCGGTGTGCTCAGTCTGACCGGCTGCTCTTCCAAGGACACCGCCGCCAGTACTGCCAGCTCCGCACCGCTGAACAAGCTGGACAGCATCCAGAAGAGCGGCAAGCTGGTGGTGGCGCTGGAGGGCGCATGGCAGCCGTGGAGTTACCACGATGCTTCCGACACGCTGGTGGGCTACGATGTGGAGGTCTCCCGCGCCATTGCCGAAAAGCTGGGCGTGGAGCCGGAGTATGTGGAGAGCGACTGGGACAGCCTGTTTGCCGGTCTGGACGCAGGCCGCTACGACATGGTGTGCAACGGCGTGGAAGTAACCGAGGAGCGCGCCAAGACCTACGCTTTTACCACCCCCTACGGCTACATCCACACTGCGCTGGCGGTGCGCAAGGATAACGAGGATATCCACAGCTTTGAGGACCTGAAGGGCAAGACCACCGCCAACAGTCTGGCTTCCACCTACATGGAGCTGGCCGAAAGCTACGGCGCTACCGTGCAGGGCATCGACACGCTGGAGGAGACCATCCAGCTGCTGACCGCCGGCCGCATTGATGCCACCCTGAACGCAGATGTTTCCTTCTACGACTACCTGAACGTCCACCCGGACGCAGACTTCAAGCTGGTGGCGCAGACTGCCGAGGCCTCTCATGTGGCCATCCCGGTGCTCAAGAGCGAGGACACCGCCTATCTGGACGCGCTGAACACCGCCATTGAGGAGCTGCGCGCCGACGGCACCTTAAAGACCCTGAGCGAGAAGTATTTCGGACAGGATATCTCTTCTGAAAACTGAGAAGCTCGGCCCTCTCAGTCTGCTCACTTCGTTCGCATCCAGCTCCCCCGAAAGGGGGAGCTTTTTTGTTATCTGCCAGTCCGTGCGGTAAAGCTCCCCCCTTCGGGGGAGCTGGCGAGCGCAGCGAGACTGAGAGGGTAAATTCTCTATTGACTTATGCAATATTATATGATATATAATATTATAGAAACACACCCTACCGAAAGGAGGCTGTTCCTGCATGAGTTTTCCCATCAGTGCCGCGCTGCTGGATGCCATTGTGCTGTCCGTGGTGGCGCAGGAGCCGGAAGGTACCTACGGCTACAAGATCACCCAACAGGTCACCCACACGCTGGAGCTAAGCGAATCCACCCTGTACCCGGTGCTGCGCCGGCTGCAGAAAGACCAGCTGCTCACGGTCTACGATGCGCCCTTCAATGGCCGCAACCGCCGCTATTATCAGATCACCTCCGCCGGGCGGGCGCAGCTTGCCGCCTACGCGCAGGAGTGGAGCCGCTACCGTTCTTCCATTGACACATTTTTCAGAGAGGTGGAATGATCTATGACCCGTACTGCATTTCTTGCTGCGCTGGAACAGCTTCTGGCTCCCCTGCCGGAGGCCGAGCGCAAGGACGCTTTGAGCTATTACGAAGATTATCTGGATGCCGCCGGGCCGGAAAACGAAGCCCGCGCCATTGCGGAGCTGGGCAGCCCCGAGGAGGTCGCTCGCAAAATTCTGGATGAGCAGACCCCGGCAGGCAGTTCTGCCGCCCCGGCATCCCCTGCACGCAAGCCGCATTCCCGCTGGCGCATGGTGCTGGGCGGCGGGCTGGCGGTGCTGGTGCTGGCCTGCTTTTTCTTCCAGCACTCCAAGGCCACCCCGGTACAGCCGGTGGAGCCCGTTTCTTCTGCCTCGGAAATTCCTGCTTCCTCTGCGGAAGTGTCAGCTGAGAGCACTCAACCGCAGGCCGTGGATTCCGTTTCTGCCTCAGACGGTCTGACATTCTCCCTCTCTGCTGAGATGGTCCACGATAAGCTATCCCTGAAGTTGGATTATGGTACCGTTCTATTTGTTGTTGACCCAAATGCTTCTGACATCACGCTGCAGTTTGATGGCTTTAGGACCCGGTACCTCACCCATTCCAGCGAAAAAGCTGGGACCACAGAGTTTTCCTACCATATTCCCAAATACAACGCTCTCCCTGATTCCGACAGCGCTTTGCTCACCATTACCGTTCCGGAAAATATCCTGCATGAGGTGGACATTGATCTTGCTATGGGGGACGTTGACCTTGGCACCCTCTCTCTGGATGAACTGGATTTGGAACTTGCCATGGGGAGCGTCTCTGCCGACAGCCTAACTGTGAAGGATGCAGATTTTGATCTTGCCATGGGCGGCTGTCACATTGACCATCTGTCCGCACCGGAATTCGATGCCGAACTTGCCATGGGGGACTGCACCATCGGTATGCTGTCCGGTGCTCAGGATGTCAACATCTCGGTCACCCTTGGCAAGGCCGCCTTGACCCTGGAGGGCAGTGCCTCGGACTATACCCTCGTCACCAATGGGCTTATGGGCACTTCCATCCAGGATGGCAAGGCCAATCCCTCTCGTAAAATCTCCCTCAGTACCACCACCGGCGATCTCTCCATCTCCTATACGAATTGACCCCTAAACGCAGAATACCCCCGGCATCCGAACGAAACGAAAACGGATGCCGGGGGTGTTTTTATGCTTCCCTGTGAAAATAATCGTAGATGGTCTGTGCCAGCTGCCTGCCCACACCAGGTGTGTTTTCCAGCTGGTCGGGGGTGGCGTCCTTCACCGCGCCCACGCTCTTGAACTGCGTCAGCAGGGCTTTGGCTGTTTTAGGGCCTACGCCCGGCACCTCGGTCAGGGTGGAGGAGTAGCTTTTTTGCTTCATCTGCTGCTTGCGGTAGGCGTTGGCAAAGCGGTGGGTCTCGTCCTGAATGGCAGTAATGAAGGTAAAGGTACCGCGGTTCATGTTGATGGCAATTTCCCGCCCGTCGCTGTCCACGATGGCGCGGGTGCGGTGGTGGTCATCCTTTACCATGCCGTACAGCGGCACATCTGCCAGCGCTGTACCGGCAAGCGCCTCCTTTGCGGCGCTCACCTGTCCCCTGCCGCCGTCCATCAGCAAAAGGTCCGGCTTCTGCCCGAACCAGTTGCCGCTGGACTGACCGCTTTCAGCCTGTGCAGCGTATTTTTCGTACTCTGCCGCCCGGCGGGAAACGGTCTCTGCCAGCGAGGCATAGTCGTCCGTGCCCGCCACGGTTTTCATTTTGAACTTGCGGTAGCCCGCCTTGAAGGGCTTGCCATCCTTGAAGGTGACCATGCCGCAGACGCTGCTGCCATCGCCCCAGTTGGAGATATCGTAGCTCTCGATGGCGCGGGGCGACTTTGAAAGCCCCAGCACCTGCGCCAGCTCGTCCAGCAGCTTTTCTTCCCGGGCGTAGCGGCCGCTCTCCCGCGCCAGACGCTCCACCGCGTTGGTGTGCGCCATTTCCACCAGATGCGCTTTATCGCCCCGCTGGGGCACATACAGCTGCACCTCGCTGCCCCGTTTCTGGTTCAGCGCCTGCTGCAAGGCGTCCACGTCCGGCGGCAGTGCGTCCACCGCGATGATCTTGGGAATTTGTTCATCGTCCAGATAGTACCGGGGCAGAAATTCCTCCCGCACCGCGTCGATATCCGAGGTATCGTGGAACAAAAACTCCCGCTTGTCAGTCAGCCGTCCCTCCCGGAAGCGCAGCACCGCCGCGCACACGCTGTCCGGCGTACCGGCCAGCGCCACCACGTCCATCTCCACGTCCGGGTCTACCACCACCTTCTGCCCTGCCGTCAGCTTGGTGATGGCGTTGATCTGATCCCGCAGAAGAGCGGCGGTCTCAAATTCCAGCCGGTCGGAGGCCTCCTGCATCCGCTCATTGAGGGTTTTCAGGATATCCTTTTTACCGTAGCGGATCAGGTGCACCGCGTTTTTGACCGCCTGATTGTAGGTCTCGCAACTGATCTTTCCGCTGCACACTGCCATACACTTGCCGATATGGGCGTTCAGGCAAGGGCGTCCTTTGCCGATCTCCTGCGGGAAGCGTTTGGAGCAGCGCGGCAGCAAAAAGGCATCCATGGCCGTTTCTGCCATCTGCCGCGCCGCAAAGCTGGAGGTGTAAGGGCCGATATACTCCGCCCCGTCCTCCTCCTTTTGCAGGGTGAAGGAAAGGCGCGGCCAGTCCTCCCGGGTGACGCGGATATAGCTATAACCCTTGTCATCCTTGAGCAGGATGTTATACTTGGGCGTGTGCGCCTTGATCTGGCTGGCTTCCAGTACCAGTGCCTCGAACTCGCTCTGACAGACGATGACGTCAAAGGCGTAGGCGTGGGCGATCATCTGGCTGACCTTGTTATCGTGGGGCACGCCCTCGCGGAAATACTGGCTTACCCGGATGCGCAGGCGCTTGGCCTTGCCGATATAGATGATGGTGTCGCTTTTGTCCCGGATGATATACACCCCGGGCAGCAGCGGCAGCATACAGGCTTTTTGATAGAGTTCGGCCTTAGTCATGCAGCACCTTCCTCCGTATTTGTGGGATGGGGCGTCCTGCAATGGAAAGCCCTTTGCTCCCGGTAAAAAGCTTATCAAAAAAGCGGCAGGGAGCCCCCGCCGCTTTCTGTTGCTTGTGATACAGACTTACTCTGCAAAGCCGGACTCCACCAGCTTGATCAGGCCGTCCACGGCAGCCTGCTCATCAGCGCCGTCAGCGATGATGCGGATGGTGGTGCCGCCAACGATACCCAGAGACAGAACGCCCAGCAGGCTCTTTGCGTTCACGCGGCGTTCTTCCTTTTCGACCCAGATGGAAGACTTGAACTCGTTTGCCTTCTGGATAAAGAAGGTAGCCGGACGAGCGTGCAGACCAACCTGATTTTCAACGGTAACTTCTTTTACGTACATAGTAAAGCGCTCCTATCTAATATCGTTTTGGTGTACAAAAGCATAGTGTGCCTGTTGTGTTACACTCATTTTAGCGCAAGTCGAAACGGTTGTACAGTCCCCTTTTGCATTTTTGGCGCTTTTCCCAATGAAACAGGGAGCATTTTTCAGGTTTTGTACAAAGACAATAAAATTATGCCCCGAAGGTTAGAGGGGTAATACAAAAGTTTTCAACAACTTTTAGACCGCCGGGGAGTTTTGCCCTGAATTTTGTGTATTTTCACCGACATTTCCGGTGCCGGCTCACTCCTGCACAGGGCCTGCGTAGCGCATCTGCACCAGTGCGCATTTACGCGTCACGGTGGGGTATTGCTGCGGGTCAAATTCCAGACTGGTGCTGCCGTCCAGCTGCCAGCCCATGCGGGTATACAGCGCAATGGCGCGGGTGTTGGTGTTCAGCACACTCAGCACCGGGTGTGCGTGCTCCGGCAGCTTTTTGCGGGCAAAATCCAGCAGCTTTGCGCCGATGCCGTTGCCCCGGGCTTTTTCCGTGACGAACAAATGCTCGATATGCCCCGCCTTATGGCTGACGCACACCATGCCGTCCGGCACGTCCTTGGTGGTGTGCAGGTAGCATACCCAGCCCGCCGCCTTTTCCTGCTGCAACTGCAGCAAAAACTGCGGCTCGGTCAGAGTGCGGCAGTATTCCGGCGTCCAGTTGTCGGCGCAGACAGCCTGCCGACCCTCGGCAAACAGCTTTGCGGCGGCAGCAAACTGCTCGGCAGTCTTTACCAGCCGGACATTCTCGCCCCGCTTCCACTTTGGCACTTCGGCAATGGGGTGGCTCGTACACCACTGCTCGTACAGCTCCGGGCGGCGCAGACGGGTGCGGGTGCGGCTCTGCTCGCCGCGCCACGCGTCAATTTTTGCATGGTCGCCGCCCAGCAGCACCTCGGGCACAGCACGACCCTCCCACACCTCGGGGCGGGTGTATTGGGGGTATTCCAGCAGGCCGTCCCAGTAGCTTTCCTCCTCGTAGCCCTTCTGCTCGGCCAGTACGCCGGGCTTCAGGCGCAGCACGCTGTCTGCCACAACAAGGCTGGCCAGCTCGCCGCCGGTCAGGATATAATCACCAATGGAGATCTCCTCGTCCGCAAAAGCTTCGATGACACGCTCGTCAATGCCCTCGTAGTGGCCGCAGACCAGCGTCAGGTTGTCATATTCAGCCAAGCGCTTTGCGTGCTCCTCGGTGTAGCGCTGGCCGCCCGCCGTCAGAAACACGATATGCGGGGCAGGGCGTCCCTGTTCGGCCACCTCGCGCTGCACTGCCCGCAGGCAGTCCGCGATGGGCTGGGCGTACAGCACCATGCCGCAGCCGCCGCCGTAGGGGTAGTCGTCGGTCTGCTTCTGCTTGTTCAGGGTATAGTCCCGGATCTGGTGGCAGTGGGTCTCAATATAGCCCCGCTTTGCTGCCCGGCCGATGATGCTGGCATCCAGCACCTGCTGGCACATCTCCGGGAACAGAGTCACGATGTCCACACGCATTCCCATGGCTTACTCCTCCTCCCGCTCGCTGTCAAAATCGTCATCCAGCAGACCGGGGATGGGGGTGACAAGGATATACCCCTCCGGCGGGTTGCGCTCTTTCAAAAAAGCGTCCACCCCAGGGAACATATATTCCTTGCCGCCGGGTGCCTTGACGGTGTAGATATCCTGCGCACCCGGGTGGTCCACGCTGGTCACCACGCCGTACACCTTGCCAGTGTCGGCGTCCCGCACTTCACACCCGATAAGGTCCGCCACATACCACCGGCCTGCTGGCAGGGTGGCATCGTTGCGATCAAAGTAGAACACCTGCCCGCGCAGCGCCCGGGCGGCGTCCATATCGCTGACCCCCTCCAGCTGGAGCAGCGCCATCTGCCCCTGCGGACGGATGGAAAGGATCTTATACGCCTTGCCGCCCTGCGCCGAAGGGTACAGGCGGCCTACTTTTTTCAAAAAATCCACCCCGTCGCACCAAAGCTCCAGCTTCATTTCCCCGCGCACACCGTGGGTGGTAACAACTTTTCCGGCTTCCAGATATTGCTGCATCGTTTTCTCCTGTAAGAACCCTCTCAGTCAATGCCTGCGGCATTGCCAGCTCCCCCGAGGGGGGAGCTTTTTGACGAAGAGGTGGTGTATTGCTTGTTTGTTCAGAATGCTCCTGTGTACAGTCTGCTCCAAGCTCCCCCTTTCGGGGGAGCTGGCGCGAAGCGCCTGAGAGGGTTTTCTATAACCAAAAAGGCCCCTTGCCGCAAGGGCAAAGGGCCAGTAGGGTGCTCAGTCGATCTCAACAAGGACCTTTTCATCGACCCGCACAGCAGCCGCGCGCATCACCACACGAATGGCTTTTGCGATCCGGCCCTGCTTGCCGATGACACGGCCCATATCTCCCTCTGCCACGCTCAGGTGGTAGACGATGGTACCGTCCTCGCGGGGCTCGTCCACCGTAACCTTGACGGCGTCCTTGTCCTCCACGAGACCGCGGGCAACTGCCAGCAACAGCTCCTGCATGAGTCAGCCCTCCCTACTTACAGAACGTTAGACTTCTTCAGCAGGACACGAACGGTATCAGTGGGCTGAGCGCCGTTAGCGATCCACTGCTTTGCCTTCTCGGCATCGATCTTCACCTCAGAGGGCTCCTTGTTGGGATCGTAAGTGCCGATCTCCTCGATGAAGCGGCCATCGCGGGGGAAGCGGCTGTCAGCAACGACAACACGGTAGAAGGGGGCCTTCTTGGCGCCAACGCGGCGCAGACGAATCTTAACTGCCATAATAGATATCCTCCAAAAATTGTTGTTTTTGATATATGTTACAAACCCCGCCGGGGTTGTATACCGTTGTTATTTCAGTCCGCGGAAGGCGTTGGGGTTGCCCATCATGCCGCCCAGACGGCGGGCAAAGCCCTTAGGGCTCTTCTTGAACTGTTTCATCATCTTCTGCATCATCTCGTACTGCTTGAGCAGCTTGTTCACGTCCTCCACGCGGGTACCGCTGCCTGCGGCAATGCGGCGCTTGCGCTTGGGGTTGATGATGGAGGGCTTTTCCCGCTCCTCTTTGGTCATGGAATAGATCATGGCCTCGATGCGGTCAAAGGCTTTTTCGTCGATCTGGCTGGCATCGATACCGGATGCGCCGGGCAACATACTGAGCATCGCGCCTGCGCCGCCCATCTTGCGGATCTGGGCGAACTGCTCCAGCATATCGTTCATATCGAACTTGTTTTCCATCAACCGCTTGGCGGTCTCCTCGGCGGCCTTTTCGTCAGCGGCATCCTGTGCGCGCTCGATCAGGCTGAGCACATCGCCCATGCCAAGGATGCGGCTTGCCATGCGGTCCGGGTGGAACACATCCAGATCATCCAGCTTTTCGCCGGTGCCCTGAAACTTGATGGGCTTGCCGGTAACGGCCAGCACGGAAAGCGCTGCACCGCCGCGGGTATCGCCATCGGTCTTGGTGAGGATGATGCCATCCACGCCCACCGTCTCGTTGAAGGTCTTGGCCACATTGACGGCATCCTGACCGGCCATGGCGTCCACCACCAGCAGGGTCTCATCCACGGGAACGGCAGCCTTGATGTCCACCAGCTCCTGCATCAGCACTTCATCGATCTGCAAGCGGCCTGCCGTATCCAGAATAACGATGTCGTTGCCGTAGTCCTTGGCGTGTGCCAGTGCCTTACGGGCGATCTCCGGCGGCTTTGCGCCGGGCAGGGTGAACACCGGTGCACCGGCCTGCTTGCCCACCACCTGCAGCTGGTCGATAGCCGCAGGGCGGTAGATATCGCAGGCTACCAGCATGGGGCGGCGGCCCTGCTTGATATAAAACTTGGCAAGCTTTGCCGCATGGGTGGTTTTACCATTGCCCTGCAGGCCGCAGAGCATGATGACCGTCTGGCCCTTGTTCTTGATGTTCAGGCGGGCGGCTTCGCTGCCGCCCATGAGGGCTACCAGCTCCTCATTGACGATCTTGACCACCTGCTGGGCGGGGGTCAGGCTTTCCATGACCTCCTGACCCATGGCGCGCTCGGACACCTTTGCGCAGAAGTCCTTGGCAACCTTGTAGTTGACATCGGCTTCCAGCAAAGCCATCCGCACCTCGCGCATGGCGGCTTTAATATCTGCCTCGGTCAGCTTACCGTGACCGCGCAGCTTTTTGAATACACCGGCAAGGCGGTCGGTCAGGGATTCAAATGCCATTGTGCGGTGCTCCTTTCAAAATTCGATCAGCTTTCGTTTGCTTCATCCATCGAGCGGATGATCTCCAGCATTTTTGTCAGCGTTTCCACATATTCCGTGGTGGTGATATTGGCGCGGGGGCCGGTGCACTCGAACCGGGTGTCAATGACCAGCTGTTCCAGCTGTTCCAGCTTCTGCTGTACCCGCCGGTAGCGGGCTGCAAAGCCTACCTTTTCTTCCAGTTCCTTCAGGGTGGTCTCGCCGTGCTTGATGGCGTCCCGTGCGCCCTGCCGGGTGATGCCGAAGTTTTCGCCGATCTCGCTCAGCGAAAGATCATCGTTGTAATACTGGCGCAGCATCTCGCGCTGCTTCTGGGTAAGCACCTCGCCATAAAAATCCAGCAGATACCCCATTTCCAGATCTTTTGCCATTGCTGTTGACCTCCGGTGCTCTGCTGTCTGTGCTTGCTGTGTTGTAAAGTTTTTTTGCTTTACGGATGGAGTATACCAGAACCCCTGCCCCTTGTCAAGGGGATTTTGGAGTTTTTTCTGAAATATCTGCCCAAAATTCGCTGTTTTTGCCAAAAGGCATCTTGACGCAGCCGGGGGCTTTGCGTTAGGATAATAGTGTTGTATTCCAAGAGAAAGGAGTGCCCTTGTGCCGATCTACTCTAATTTTTACCAGACCCTTACCACTGCCTGCCCCATTGTGGAGCTGCGGGGCTATGCCGCCGCCTGCGGGCTGAAGGGGCATCTGTACGCGTATCTGGATTTTAACGGCCCCACCGGCACCGCCCGGGACGGCCTTGCCGAGGGGATGCTGGCCCTTGCCATTGAAAAAAAGCAGCTTGCCCCGGGGCAGCCCATCATCGAGGCGGCCTCCGGCCCCTTTGCCACCGCCCTTACGCTGGCCAGCCTGACCGCCGGGCACCCCATCGTGCTGGTGATGCCGGAGGACGCCCCTGCCCTGCGGCAGGAGTACCTGCTGCGGCTGGGTGCACAGATCCGGCACAGCCCTGCCCGCAGCGGTCTGGCCGGGGCGCGGGCGCTGGCGGCGCAGACCGCTGCCGCGAACGGCTGGTATTATATGAACTGGCTTGCCAACGATGACAACCCGGAATATCACCGCCGGGTCACCGGCCCCGCCATCGTGCAAAGCATTGCCCGGCAGAACAAGAGCCTTGTGGACGCCATTACCATCGGGGTGGGCAGCGCCGGCACGGTGACCGGCGTGGGCGAGACCATCAAGGCATGGACGAACGATGTGCGCATCGTGGCGGTGGAGCCGTATGAAAATCAGGTGCTGGGCGGCGGGCTTACCGGCCCCCACGGCATCCCGGATATCGGCTACGGCATCGTGCCGGAAAACTATAACAGCTATGTGGTGGATAACGTTTCCGCCGTGGCCAGCCGGGACGCCCAGCGTGCCGCCCAGCAGGTGCTGCGCACCGATGCGATTCCCGCTTCGGTCAGCGCCGGTGCTGCCCTGCACGCCGCCGCCCAGCTGCTGGCCAACTGCAACAGCCGCGCGGCGCTGGCCATTTTCAGCGGACGCGCCAGCATCGTGTAAGCGGCTGCTTCTATCAATAGGAAAGAGGACGTTTTTCATGACCAAGGACATGACCAGCGGCGCTATTACGCCGCTGCTGATCAAATTTACCATTCCGCTGGTGCTGGGCAACCTGTTCCAGCTTACCTACAACGCCGCCGACAGCATCATCGTGGGCAAGTTTGTGGGCGAGGATGCGCTGGCTGCCGTGGGCACCTCGAACCCCCTGATGACCCTTGCCATCCTGTTCATCAACGGGATGTGTCTGGGCGCGGGCATTCTGGTCAGCACCGCCTTTGGCGCGGGGGATACCAAGCTGGTGGAGCGTCAGGTATCCACTACCGCCATTGCGGGCACGGTGTTCTCTTTGACCTTCTCTGCCCTGTGCGTGCTGCTGGCAGACCCGCTGCTGCGGCTGCTGCAGGTGCCCGCGGCTATTCTGCCCATTGCGGTGAACTACCTGCGCATCGTGTTTGCGGGGCTGATCTTCACCTTCTTCTATAATTTTCTTGCTGCCACCATGCGTGCGCTGGGCGACAGCAAGAGCGCGCTGTATTTTTTGATGATCAGCGCCGTGCTGAACATTGGCGGCGACCTGTTTTTTGTGGAAGCACTGGGCTGGGGCAGCGAGGGCTGCGCTCTTTCCACTGTGCTCAGCGAGGCCGCCTGCTGCCTGCTGTGCGTGGTGTACATCCGTTACAAGGTGCCAGTCTTGCAGCTGGGCAAACGGTGGCTGGTGTATGACGGCAAGCTGCTGCGCAAAACCGTGAGCTACGGCTGGGCCAGCGCGATGCAGCAGGCCACAGTGCAGCTGGGCAAAATTGCGGTGCAGGCCATCGTAAACACCATGGGCGTCAACGCCATGGCGGCTTTTACCGCCGCCTCCCGCATCGACGACTTCGCCTACACCCCGCAGCAGAACATCGGCCACGCCATGACCACCCTGATGGCGCAGAACCGGGGCGCAGGCAAGACCGACCGGGTACGGCAGGGCTACCACTGCGGTATGCGCATCGAGTTTGCCTACGGCATCCTGCTTACCGCCATCTGCCTGCTGTTTGCCCAGCCCATCATCCGGCTGTTTGCCGCCGACCCGGCTGTGGTGGACTTGGGCGTGCGGTTCTTGCGCACCAGCGCCCTGTTCTATATGCTGCCCGCCGCCACCAACGGAATACAAGGCTTTTTCCGCGGCATGGGCGATTTGAAGGTCACCCTGAACAGCAGTATGCTGAACATGGGCGGCCGCGTCGCCGCCGCTGCGCTGTTTGTGCTGGTGATGAAGATGGATATTGAAGCCCTGCCCTTCAGCTACGCCGTGGGCTGGCTGCTGATGCTGCTGTACGAACTGCCCATGCTGGTGCGTTTTCTGCGCAGCAGCGAGATGTAAGATAAAAAACAATGCCGGAGCATCAACGCTCCGGCATTGTTTTTTATAGATATGTTTTACTTGGTGCCGTAGATACGGTCGCCTGCATCGCCCAGGCCGGGCACGATGTAGCCATTCTCGTTCAGGCGGTCGTCCTGTGCGCCCAGATAGATGTCCACATCGGGGTGTGCCTCGTGCAGAGCCTTGATGCCCTCCGGTGCGCCCAGCAGACCGATGAACTTGATGCGCTTTGCGCCGTGCTTCTTGATCTGGGTGATGGCGTCGATGGCGCTGCCGCCGGTAGCCAGCATGGGATCCAGCACCAGAACGTCACGCTCGGCGATATCCTGCGGCAGCTTGCAGAAGTACTCCACGGGCTGCAGGGTCTTTTCGTCGCGGTACAGGCCGATGAAGCCCACCTTGGCAGCGGGCAGCAGGGTCAGCATGCCGTCCAGCATACCCATGCCGGCGCGCAGGATGGGCACCAGAGCCAGCTTGCGGCCTGCCAGCACCTTGGTCTTTGCCATGGTGATGGGGGTCTCGATCTCCACCTCTTCCAGCGGCAGATCGCGGGTAGCCTCGTAGCACAGCAGCGTTGCGATCTCGCCAACGAGGTCACGGAACTCCTTGGTGCCGGTCTGTTTGTTGCGCAGCAGGCTGATCTTGTGCTGCAGCAGCGGATGTTCAACGATCATCGGGGTCATAAAAACACGCTCCTTAATTTATATAGAACATTCTATCGGGTACTGATCTGTGGCCTTGCCCGCCCGGTGGGCGCACAAATAGCTTTTTTTCACAGAGAAGCTTGCAGCGCAGGCTTCTCTGTGAAATTACAAAAATTTCAATCAGCGGTTTTCCAGTGCGGTCAGCTTGTCGATGCGGCGCTGATGGCGGCCGCCCTCAAACTCGGTGTTCAGGAAGATATCCACCAGCTGGCAGGCAAGGCCTGCGCCCACTACACGGCCGCCCATGCACAGGGCGTTGGCGTCGTTGTGGCGGCGGGTATACTCGCAGCTGAAGCTGTCGGAGCAGCAGCAGGCGCGGATGCCCTTGATCTTGTTGGCTGCCATGCTGATGCCCACACCGGTGCCGCAGAACAGCAGTGCCTTCTCGCACTGGCCGCTCACCACTGCGTCACAAGCGGGCACAGCCATATCGGGGTAGTCCACGCTGTCGGTGCTGTGGGTGCCAAAGTCGATATACTCCAGACCAAGCTCTTCCAGATGTGCCTTGACAGCCTCTTTCAGTTCAAATCCGCCGTGGTCGGCGGCAAGTGCGATGGGTTTTGCCATGGAAAAACGTCCTTTCCCTGTGAGTGGTCACAGTTCCGCTTTTATTGTTTGTTTGCTGCGGCTTCGGCAGCCAGACGCTCCGCCCGCTCCCGCTCCGCCTGACTGAGACGGTGGTAGTCCGGCAGCAGCGCCTCCGGCAGCACAGCCTGCCCGGCTGCGGCCATCTGCTTTGCCACAAGTGCTACGGCAGCGGCACGGCCGCCCCGCAGCGCCGGGGGTGTTTGCAGCACGCCCGGCACATTGCTGTATTTATTATAGCACAGACCCGCGCCATCACCAACAAAAAACAGAGGCTTTTTGCAATTTTCTACAAAATCCGCCAGATCTGTCACCGCCCGGGCGTCATCGTCCAGCAGACGGGTGTGGGTGGCAAGGTCAAATGCAGCACTGTACACCTGTGCGCGGCGGGCGTCCAGTGCACAGAGCACCGTGCCCTCGCCGGTGTGGGCAGCGGCCAGCGCTTCCAGGGTAGACACCGGGGCACACAGCGTCTCGCGCGGGAAGGCCAGACCCTTGACGGCGGCCAGCCCGATGCGCAGGCCGGTAAAGCTGCCCGGACCTGCGTTGACGGCGTACAGGTCGATGTCCGCGCAGGTCAGCCCGCACAGCTTTAAGCAGGTGTCGATCATGGGCATCAGCGTTTCGCTGTGGGTCATGCCGCCGTCCAGATATACCTCGTACAGCAGGCGATCATCCTGCAGCAGAGCCACACCGGCGGTTTTGCCCGCCGTATCCACGGCCAGAATATTCATACCGTCACCCCCTCAATGGTGATCTTGCGGGTGGTATCGTCCAGACGTTCGATGTTCACCCGGATGGGGTTTTCCAGCGCCAGCAGGTCGGCAAAGTTCTCGCTCCACTCTGCCGCCACCACAGCGCCCTGATCCAGATAATCGTAGAAGCCTGCCGCGCACAGATCGTTCTCGGTAGAAATGCGGTACAGGTCAAAGTGCGCCAGCGGGCGCGGGCCCCGGTAGTAGTTCACGATAGCAAAGGTGGGGCTGGACACCGGGTCGGTGCAGCCCAGACCCTCGGCAAGACCCTCGGTAAAGGCGGTCTTGCCAGCGCCCAGACCGCCGGTAAAGGCGATCAGCGCCCCGGGAGCCAGCACAGCGGCCATCCGCTTGCCCAGCGCCACCGTTTCGGTGCGGGAATGGGTGATATATTCTGACATGAAGGTTACCTCATCGTTTCAAAAAAGGGATGGCAGACACTCTGCCATCCCTAAGTATAATATAAAACACACAAAAGTGCAATGGTCAGGCGGCGGCAGGGGTCTGCTGCGCCGCAGCGCCGTTCGTCAACGTGCCGGGCGCGGTGAGCCGGGCAGCGGCATCGCCCTGAATGATGGGATAGGACGCCGCCGCGTGGGGACGCCGTCCGGTGTTCTGGTTGAGATACCACACGATGTCGTTTTCGCCGTAGACCTCAAGGCCGTAATCAATGGCCTGCTGCAAGGTCTCGCCCTCGATCAGGCGGTTCACGGTCGCCCACAGCATACTGCGAGAGTACACGCTGTACACGTTGTTCACAAAGCCCGCCACGGCCTTTGCCCCGCCGGAGAGCAGCCCGTCCGAAAGGGCGGTGTCCACATGGCCGCTGCGTCCGTAGAACTCGCAGGTCTCCGAGAGCACGATGGTGCCGTTCAGCTTACCGCCCCGGTAGGCATTGCCGAAAAAGTCCCCGGTGACGGCGTAGCAGCCGTTCACCTTGATGACCCGGTGGCTGAGCAGCTCCAAGCCGTAGCGCAGGTCGTTCCAGAAATCAGATTTTTCCAGCAGCAGGATGATGGGCGCGGTGGCCTGCTTTTTCCACAGCCAGCCGTACTCATAGGTATAGTACGCGCCGTGGGCGCTGAGGACGGCAAGGTCGTAGTCTGCCATCCGCTTCAGGTCGGAGACAGTCACCATCATGTCCAGATGGGTGTCCAGTCCATAGCCGTTCCAGTAGTCCTTCATATAAGAATAGTAGGGGTAGCGGTTACTGTTGACGCCATTATCAAAAGCATAGTAGATGACCGCATTGCCCACGGTGCCGTTTTCGGCAGCGAGCAGGGCGGGCGCATCCTCCATCTCCGGCCCGGGCAGGGCGGCGTCCGCCTCGCTCTCGGTATCGGTGAGCAGAATACCGCCCAGTGCGCCGCAGCTGTAAGTAAAGCTTACCATGCCGTTTTTCGCATCCACATAGATGCTGTCTTTTTTCACAAGCCCCTGCGCCACCAGTTCGTCCAGCTGCGCCAGCGCAGCCACCTGACGCTCTTCCTCCGACATTCCGGCGTAAGCGGCGCTGTCGGTCAGGGCGGTGACGGCGGCATCTGTCTGCTGCATCTCCTTTACCTCGGAAGCGGTCAGGGTCTGGGGGGTGCCGGTGGTTTCCTCCGGCGCGGCAGCCACTGCCGGGCACACTGCTGTAAAGGCCAGCGCAATGGCACACACCGCGCTGAGTAGACGGCGATAAAACGTATGTTCCATTTCTTCTTTTCCGTTCCTCTCCCCCGGCACACCGCCGGGGCTGTTGTGCGCAAGGCTGCGCCCACAGGTTCATTGTAGGATGCAACCGGGGCTTTGTCAAGCACCCCGGCAATGTTTTACCATTCCGTCACACCCGGCGCATTGCATTGGCGCAAAGGTTTGTGTATAATAGCAGTATGCTGGGTTTTTATCGCCTGTACACAGGCACGCCCCGGCAGACTGTTCTGACGAAAGGCGGTGCTTTCTTTGGATAGCATTCGACAATATTTTAAGCGCACCGATAAGATGTATCTTCTACTGTGCATTTTCAGCAGCGTGATGGCGGTGCTGGCGCTGTCCTCCTGGGCAGCCAAGCAGGGCAACGGCTTTGCCACCGACGAGGTGACCGGCGCCATCATCGGCATTGGCGACTACCGCCGCGCACTGGTGCAGGCGGGCGCTGCCGCCATTGGCATCGTGATTGCGCTGCTGCTCTCCTGCGTGGACTACCGCAGCCTTGTAAAGGTGTGGCCGGTGCACGTTGTGCTGACGTGGGGTCTGGTGCTGCCCACGCTGGTCATCCGCAACGTGTCCATCGGCCCGCTGACCATCGGCTACAACGCCGGTGATACCGACAACTACTCCTGGTATAAACTGGGCGGCTTTACCTTTCAGCCCACAGAGCTGGCAAAGATCAGCTTTATCCTGACCTTTGCCATGCACCTGAACAACGTGCGCAGCCGCATCAACGAGCCAAAAGAGCTGGCAAAGCTGCTGCTGCATCTGCTGGTGCCCATTGCCATCATCCATGTGCAGGGCGATGACGGTACGGCCATCATCTACGGCATCATCGGCTGCTGCATGATGTTTGCGGCGGGGCTGAGCTGGAAGTATATCTTTGCAGCCTTTGCGGCGGCGGGCGCTGCCGTGGCGGTGGCCTTTGCCTTTTTCAGCGATAAGATCGGCAAGGGGTACCAGTGGTACCGCATTCTGGCGGTGCTGGACCCGGAAAACACCACCGGTTGGGCCCCCAGCGAGACGGTATGGAAGAACATCATCTACCAGCAGCAGCGCGGCGAGATCGCGCTGGGCTCCGGCGGCATCTTTGGCAACGGCCTATTCACCGGCAGGTATTACAGCGTGCCCAACGCCCACAATGACTTCATCCTCAGCTGGATCGGCAACGTGGCGGGCTTTGTGGGCTGCTGCGTGGTGCTGGGCGTTCTGCTGGCGCTGGTGATCAAGACCTTTGCCACCGGTGCCCGCAGCGAAGATCTGCTGGGCAGCTACATCTGCGCCGGTATCGGAGGTGCCCTGATGGCGCAGATCGCGGTGAACGTGGGCATGAACCTGCGGGTGCTGCCGGTCATCGGTGTCACCCTGCCCTTCTACTCCGCAGGCGGTAGCTCGGTGCTTATGCTGTATATCTGTGTCGGTTTAGTACTATCCGTATACTCTCACAACACTAAAAGCCTGTTCAGTTAAAGAATGTTCTATAAGCAAGGACGTGCAGCCCGCGGGCTGCACGTCCTTGCTTTTTAGGTAATTTTAAAACAAGCAGCTTTTGTCGCGCTCCGCAGAGCGCGACAAAAGCTATATTGAACAAACAAAAATTCCATAAATCATGCCCAGAGCAAAGCGGAGGGCATTCAAGAGCGTCCCAGCTTTTTCAGCTCCACTACCGGCCAGCCAAGGGCGCGGATAGCGCTTTTATCGTGCGTAGCCAGCAACACCGGCTTGCCCGCGCAGCGCTGCCGCAGCAGCGCCGCCGCCCGCTGCAGGGTGTCCGGGTCCATGCCGGTAAAGGGCTCGTCCAACAGCAGGGTGTCGCTGGGTGCCCACAGCGCCCGCAGCAGCGCCACCCGCCGCTTTTGCCCGCCGGAAAGCCTGCGGGCGGGCAGCTGCAAGGCGGCAGTGCCCATTCCAAGCTGTTGAAAATCGCTTGTAATTTGCTCTTTGTACTGGTTTTCCGCCCCCGGCAGCACCAAGGTGACGTTCTGCACCGCGTTCAGCTGAGGACAAAGGCGGTCTTCCTGAAAGACCGCCGCCACCCGGCCTACGCCCTCCACGCTGCCGGTGGTGGGGCGTTCCAGCCCCATCAGGATGCGCAGCAGGGTGGTCTTGCCCCAGCCGCTGGGTGCCCACAGCACCACGGGGGCATCCACCTCCATGCACAGGTCGGTGAAGAGCGGTGCCGCGCCGAACCGTTTTGTCAGGTGTTGAAGCTTCAGCATTTTGTCCCCTCCTCTCCCAGCACTGCGCCAACGGCTTTATCCAGTGCAAACAGGAACAGCTTTTCAAAGCCTGCGCTCAGCAGAATGATGACAAAGGTCCACGCAAACAGTTCCCCGGTGGAAAGGGTGATCTTGGCACGGTACAGCGCATCGCCGATACTGCCGTTGGGCAGGCCGATGACCTCGGCCGCCACGCCGCTTTTCCAGCAGATGCCCAGCGCCACGCTGCACCCCTGCCGGAAGGCCGGCAGCACCGCCGGCAGCCAGATTGCCCGCAGGCGGCGGCCTGCAGGCAGACGGAACACCGCCGCCATTTCCAGCAGCTGCACGTCTGCCCCGGCAATGCCGGTGCGCACCGCACCGTACAGCACCGGCAGCACCATTAAAAAGCTGATAAGCACCGAAAGGGCGCTGCCCCGCACCCAGACCAGTGCCAGAATGATAAAGCTTGCCACCGGCGTGGTCTTGACCAACTGCATCACCGGAGCCAGCAGTGCATCGGCGGCGCTCCACCGGGCGGCGCACACCGCCAGCACCACGCTGACCACTGCGCCCAGCACAAAACCCAGCAAAATGCGCCCGGAACTGAAGCCCACCCGCTGCCAGAAATCTGCCCTTGGCAGCAGCTGCACCAAGGTGCGCAGCGCCTGCACCGGCGATACCAAAAACACCTCCTGCCCGATGGCCATAGCTGCGGCCTGCCAGACCGCCAGCCAGAACGCCACCGCCAGCAGACGGCGGAAAAACTGCTTATTCTGCTTCATAAACTGCCCTCTTCCCCTGCCTATTATAAGGTATAGTATACCATACCGCCCCGCAAAGGGGAATGACCTGTGCACCACCTGCGGCGGGTCGGCTCACGCTGTATATACTTTTATTCAATCATCGTATGCTTGACATGAATTTGTATCCAGTGTAAACTGGAAACAATATGCGGTGCAACTTTGGCACCGGCGCAGGAAAGAGGGGACAGTTTTGACGCAAGCGCTCAAGGGCCGCAAGCTGTTGCTTGTCGGTTTTACGTTGTTTTCCATGTTTTTCGGGGCGGGCAACCTGATCTTCCCGCCCGATCTGGGTGCAAAGGCCGGGGTAAACCTCTGGCCCGCCTTTCTGGGGCTTGCTATCAGCGCCGTAGGTCTGCCGGTTGCGGGGGTCATCGCGGTGGCACGGGCAGACGGTCTGGACAAGCTGGCCGGGCGGGTGCATCCGGTGTTCGCACAGGTGTTCATGATTTTGATCTACCTGTCCATCGGGCCGTGTCTGGCTATTCCGCGCACCGCAAGCACCTCCTTTGCCATGCTCACCCCGCTGCTGGGCAGCAGTGCCGGGCTTCAACTGGGGTACTCCGTGCTGTTCTTCGGCGTGGCCTTTCTGGTGGCGTTGCGCCCGGACAGGCTCACCCGCTGGCTGGGCAGACTGCTCTGCCCCTGCCTGCTGGTTCTGATTCTGATCCTGTTCGGCGGCTGTCTGCTGCACCCGCTGGCGGCGCAGTACGCTGCGCCCACCGAGACGTATCGTTCCGCAGTCGTATTACAGGGCGTATTGTACGGCTACCAGACCATGGACGCCCTTGCAGCGCTGAACTTTGGTGCGGTCATTGCCATGAACATCCGGGCGCAGGGTGTTGTCCGGGAGCAGGACGTGCAGCGCAGTGCCATCCGTGCCGGGTTTATAGCGGGCGGGCTGCTGCTGGCGGTCTATGCCATGCTGGGACACGCCGGAGCACTGACCGGTGCCGCCGCGCCCGGCCTTGCCACCGGTGCCGAGGTACTGACCGTGCTGGCCGAGCGGATGTTCGGCAAAGCGGGACTGGTGCTTCTTGCCGCCATCTTTATGCTGGCCTGCTTCAACACCTGTGTGGGGCTGATCGCTTGTGTGGGGGAGTATTTCCACACCCTGCTTTCCCGCATCCCCTACCCTGCTCTTGCCGCCTTTTTTGCCGCTGCCAGTATGCTGATCGCAAATCTGGGGCTGGCAGATATCCTACGGTTATCCGTCCCGGTGCTCAACGCCCTGTACCCGGTAGCCATTGTGCTGATTACGCTTTCCTTCGTGCCCGGGTTGGAACAGCGCCGCCGGGTCTATCCGCTGTGCATCGGCTGCACTGCCGTGCAGAGCATTGCCGCCGCGCTGCCGCTTGGCCCGCTTTCTGCTCTTGCCAACGCCCTGCCGCTGGCGGCGTTGGGCTTTGGCTGGGTGCTCCCGGCGGTCATCGGGCTGCTGGCAGGCATCTTTTTAAGCTGCACTGAAGAATAAAGGAGATATTACTATGATCCAGCCTATCATGCACGACCCGCTGTTTCTGGCGCAGAAGTCCGCCCCTGCCACCCCGAAGGATGCCCCTGTCGCGCGGGACTTACTGGAGACCCTAACCACCCACGCCGATGGCTGTGTAGGCATGGCTGCCAACATGATCGGCGTGCTCAAGCGCATCATTGCAGTGGAAGCTGAGGACGGGTATCTGGTGCTGTTCAACCCGGTCATCCTGAAAAAATCCGGCCAGTACGAAGCCGAGGAGGGCTGTCTTTCGCTGGAAGGCGTGCGGAAAACAAAGCGCTACCAGAGCATCAAGGTGCAGTACCAGACCATGGACGGCAAACCGCGCATCAAGACCTTTACCGGCTGGACGGCACAGATCATCCAGCACGAGATCGACCATTGCGATGGGATCTTGATTTAAGTTTTTTACCACGCACAAAGCCCCCGAGGGTGTGACCCCCGGGGGCTTTGCTATGCTGTAACAGAGATGTCGCAATTTTAGCCTTTGACACCGCCAAGCGCAACGCCACGGACGATAAACTTGGACAGCAGCAGGTAGACGACGATGACCGGCAGAATGGCGATGGCCACCATCATGTACACCTTGCCCATATCGAACTTCAGGAAGTCCGCGCTGCGCAGCTGAGCGATCAGGATCGGCAGGGTCTTTTTGTCGGCAGTGTCCAACACCAGAGCCGGGATGAAGTAGTTGTTCCAGCTGGCCACGAAGGAGAAGATGGCCTGCACAGCCAGAGCCGGCTTCATGATGGGCAGCACGATCTTATTAAAGGTATAGAACTCGCCTGCACCGTCAATGCGGGCGGCCTCCACGATCTCCATGGGAAGGGAGGCGTCCAGATACTGCTTCATGAAGAAGAACACAGTGGGTGCCGCAATGCTGGGAACGATCAGGGGGATGAAGCTGTTTTTCAGGCCCATCTTGGAGATCAACTGCAGAAAGCCCAGTGCGGACACCTGTGTGGGCATGGTCATGATGAGCAGGATCAGGGCAAAGGCAGCCTTTTTGAATTTGAAGTTATAGGCGTAGATGCCGTAGGCCGTCAGAGCCGAGAAGTAAACGCTGAGCGCTGCCGAGCAGGCAGACACCAGCAGGCTGTTGCGGATGCCGCTCACCACAGGGATGTTGGCGTCCGTAAGCACATTGCGGAAGTTTGTGATGATGGACTTGCCCGGCATCAGCGAGAAGCCCTTCTGGATCTCGAAGTGGGTGCGGGTGGAGTTGATGATCAGCACATAGAAGAAGAACAGGCACAGAAAGCTGATCAGCACCAGCACCAGATAGCACCACGCACGGCGGGCGGTCAAGATCGCCTTTTCGGACTGGTTTTTAGGCGTATGTGCCATACTTATTTCCCTCCTTTGGCAGCAGCCTTTTTGGCTGCCTTCAGTTCCTTGCGCTGAGCCTTGGTCAGGCCGTCATCTTCCTTGGTCAGCGAGAAGTACACGACGACGCACAGCACTGCACACACAAGGAACAGCACCACAGATACTGCACCGGCCATGCCGTAGTTCTTGCTGAACAGGTGGTTGTTCAGGTACATGATCATGGTGGTGGAGGTACGGTCGGGGCCGCCCTTGCCGTTGGTCAGGATCTGCGGCACATCGAACATCTGCAGGCCGCCGATCATGGAGGTGATCATCACATAGACCAGAATGGGACGGATCAGGGGCAGGGTGATCTTCCAGAACATCTGGTTCGGGGTGCAGCCGTCCAGCTCTGCGGCCTCGTACAGGGTGGGGTCCACGCCCATAATGGCTGCCATCAGCATGATGGTGGTGTTACCGAACCACATCAGGAAGTTCATCAGGCCCACAAGGCCACGGTTGCCCCACACGGTATTCAGAAAGCTGATGGGGGTCTTGATCCAGCCCATGCTCAGTAGCACTGCGTTCACCGGGCCGTTATCCGAGAACAGGGCGAAGAACAGCATTGCGAAGGCCGAGGCCATGATCAGGTTGGGCATGTAGATGACCGTCTTGAAGAAGGTCTGTCCCTTCAGCTTCAGTCGCAGGTCGGTGAACCATGCCGCCAGCAGCAGCGAGACGATGATCTGCGGGACGAAACCGATGATCCAGAGGATCAGCGTGTTGCTGAAATACTTGGGCAGATCGGTCGCGAACAGGGTGATGTAGTTTTTCAGACCCACAAAGTTGGGTCCGATGATCTTCAGACCGCTACGGTAATACTCAAAAAAGCTGTAATAGATGGTGGATGCCAGAGGGATCAGCTGGAATACCGCGAAGATGATAAAGAACGGTGCAATGAAGATATAGCCCCATTTCGCGTAGCTGATCGACCCTTTCTTCTTTGTTTTTTCTCCCATGAGATCTCCCTCCTGCCGGGTCACAGCAAAACCAAAGGGGCGGGCGAGATACGCCGCCCGCCCCTTTGCTTCAATTTTCAGTTCGGAGTAAAACCGCTTATGCGGGCCATACCACGTCGGTCAGCTCGGGGTACTTCTCCTTGATGGCGGTCTCGAAGTTTGCCTTGGCGGCATCCTCCTCCACGTTGCCGGTGAAGTAATCCTTGAAAGCGTTCTGGAAGCTCTCGTTCAGGCCCTGATCGTACGGGCCAGCATTGGACATATCGATCTTGGTTGCAGCCTCTGCAAACAGAGCGATGTGGTTCTGGCCGCCGAGGAAGTCGGACTTGTAATCGCTGTTGGCGATCTCGTTCATGGCCTTCTCGTTGTTGGTGTAATCCTGCGTATCCATGGTGATCTGCTTCATGATGGCTTCATCGCAGGTCAGCTTCAGCATAACGTCCTTGATGGTTTCAAGGTTGTCGCTGCCGGCTGCGCCGCAGATCCAGGTGCCGCCCCAGTAGTAGGGCTGAGGGCCTTCGCACACAGCGTAGTCGCCGTAGATGCCGTTGCCAACCTCTTCCTTGCCGCCCTCAGCGGTAGGAGTTGCCAGAGAGTTGCCCAGCAGGGTGAAGTTGATGCCCCAAGTGGAGTAGAAGAAGCCGAACACCTTACCGGTGGGGCCCTGATCGGAAGCCCACTGGCTGTCCCACAGGCTGGACTTGTTGTTGTAGCCCTTGTCGGTGTACTCCTTGGTCTGGTCCACCCACTTCATCAGGTTCTCGTCCACGGTAACGGTGGTGCCGGTGACCCAAGGTGCGGAGACGTTGTTGGAGAAGGTGCGGTATGCATCGTCAAAGCCGGACAGCATCTTGTAGCCCTTGGCAGCAGCCTTGGCAGCTACATCGTTGAACTTATCCCAGTCGGACAGGTAGGTCTGCACTTCGGCGGGGTCATCGGTGCCCAGCACCTCCTTGGCAATGCTGCGGCGGTATGCGAACAGACCCGGGGTAGCCTGCCAAGTGGTGCCGCGCTGGCTGCCGTCCACAGAAACGATGTCCTTGGTGTACTGGTACTGACCGGCCAGATCGGAATCGGTCAGGCCGATATCCTTCTTGACATCCAGAACGTAGTCGGAATCCACATACTTCAGAGCGTAGTCAGCCTCGATCAGGAAGATGTCGATCTTGTCGTCATCGGCAGCGGAGTCCTGATTCAGCAGAGCCTCGTCCAGCTTGTTCTGGTAGTTGTTGTTCTCGTTGGCGTTGATGGTCCACTTCACGGTGGTGCCGTCCTTCAGGGTGGTGGTGGACTTGTCGGCTGCGATCTCCTTGACCTCGGGATAGTAGTCGTTGAAGCGGCTCTGGAACTCATCATTCCAGCACCAGATGTTCAGCACCTTGCCCTCGGCAGCAGCCGGAGCAGAAGCAGCTGCAGAGGATGCAGGAGCGGCAGAGGAAGCAGCAGTGCTGCTGGAAGAACCGCCGCCGCAGGCTGCCAGAGCAGCACCAACAGTCACGACACCGGAAGCGAGCAGGAAATTACGACGAGAGATCTTTTTCATAAGGGTAAACCTCCTTCATGGTTTTCCAATTAAAAAATTCATTCTCAAAAACTCCGCGCTGGGAGTCATGGGTCTTTGTTAAAGGATGCGGACGGAGCCGCCGTCCAGCAGTTTGCCGGACACCCGGATCTGCTCCGGCAGAGTCACACGCGGATGCTCGATCAGCTCGATCAGCTTATCCGCTGCCAGCCTGCCAAGGGATTTTGTGTTCTGCTGGTAGGTCACCAGCGAGGGTTTGACTACCCGGGAGAGATAGATGCCATCGTATCCCATCACCGAGATGTCCTCCGGGATGCTCAACCCCGCTTCGGTCAGGGCGTTGTAGCCGCCCAGTGCGGAAAAGTCATCCGGGAAGATGATGCAGGTGGGCCGCTGCGGCAGTGCCAGCAGCGCCCGGG
>ENA-OWPF01001010-OWPF01001010.1-human-gut-metagenome-genome-assembly--contig:-NODE-1010-length-27495-cov-5.809220_pt1 | contig 27495 bp, 25 predicted proteins | sample MGYA00248261_ERZ651840 | MGnify/ENA primary metagenome ERZ651840 (study PRJEB26924, sample SAMEA4378268) | human gut metagenome | biome: human gut; feature: human-associated habitat; material: faeces... | reverse complement strand
AATTCATCTTTAGAAAGATGTTTAAGCTGCTGTTTAACAGTAAGATACATAACTTCGTCATCTCCTTTTCTCTATACTTAATTATATCATATATTTAAGTTTACAAAAAGAGGTGAAACAAAAAAATCCAATTCATCTCCCACCTAAAGAGGAAGGAGTCTTCTTGGAGTTTTAAGATAAAAACTTCTGGATATTTTTATAAAATTCTTGTAAAATATGGATGAATATTAATATAAAGGAGATGTTGGGTATATGGATGAAAAAATAAAAAATACATACGAATTGTGGTTAAATTCAACTTATATTGATGAAGCAGACAGGGACGAGCTTAAATCAATAGCTTCTGATGAAAAAGAAATAGAAGAAAGATTTTATACAAATATAAGTTTCGGTACAGCTGGAATGAGAGGAATAAGAGGTGTCGGAACTAATAGAATAAATAAATATATGATAAGAAAAGCAACTCAAGGTCTTGCAAATTATATAATTGCAACAACTGGTGAAGAGGGAATGAAAAAAGGAGTTGCAATAGCTTATGACTGCAGAGTCGGTTCTACTGAATATGCAATGAACACTGCTCTTGTTCTTGCAGGAAACGGAATAAAAGCATATTTATACGAATCACTTAGAAGTACACCGGAACTTTCTTTTGCTGTAAGAGAGTTAAAATGTCAGGCTGGTGTTATGGTTACAGCCTCTCACAATCCTCAGGAATACAACGGATACAAAGTTTACTGGGATATCGGAGGACAAATAGTTGAACCTCAGGCTTCAGGAATCGTAAATGAAGTAAACAAAGTTGAAAAATTTGAAGATATAAAAATGATAACTGAAGAGGAAGCAAAAGCTCAAGGACTTCTTGTAATGATAGGAAAAGAAATTGATGACAGATTTATTGAAGAGGTTAAAAAAGAAGCTATCCTTACAGATATTCCTGGAAAAAAAGATTTTAAAATAGTTTATTCTCCATTACACGGAACAGGAAGAAGACCAGTTCAAAGAATTTTAAAAGAAATGGGATTTGAAAGTGTTTATACAGTAAAAGAACAGGAAGAACCAGATGGAATGTTCCCAACATGTCCTTATGCAAACCCAGAAGACCATAAAGTATTTGCTCTTTCAACAAAACTTGCTGATGAAATTGGGGCAAAAGTTTGTATAGCAAATGACCCTGATGCAGACAGAACAGGTCTTGCTCTTAAAAAAGAAAACGGAGAATGGTTCTATCCAAACGGAAACCAAATTGGAATGATTTTTATGGATTACGTTTTAAAAATGACAAAAGATCTTCCTAAAAACGGAGCAGTTGTATCAACAATAGTTTCTACTCCTATCTTAGATGATATAGCAAAAGCATATGGAGTAAAAGTTTGGAGAACTTTAACAGGATTTAAATATATCGGTGAAAAAATAGAACAGTTCAAAAATAAAGAACTTGACGGAACTTATTTATTTGGATTTGAAGAATCAATAGGATATTTAAAAGGAACTCATGTAAGAGATAAAGATGCAGTTTCTGCTTCACTTCTTCTTGCTGAAATAGCTGCTTATTATGACAGCATAGGAACATCAATGCCTGCTGAACTTGATAAAATTTATGACAGATTCGGCTGGTATGGTGAAGAAACTATTTCTATCACAAAAACAGGAATGGACGGAGCAAAACAAATTGCAAAAATAATGGAAGTTTTAAGAGAAAAAGAGATAAAAGAAATTCTTGGAAGAAAAGTTTTAACTCTTAACGATTTCAAAAAACAAATTGAAATTGATTACGAAAACTGCAACAGAAAAACTATTGAACTTCCAAAAGCAGATGTTCTTCAATTTATCCTTGAAGGAGATGTAAAAGTTACAGTAAGACCATCTGGAACTGAACCAAAAATTAAATATTACTTATATGTAAAAGAAGATACAAAAGAAAAAGCAGATGCTTCTTTAAAAGAATTTGGAGAAAATTTTGTAAAATTTGTTGATTCTTTAATCTAGTAATAAAAAATTTATGATATAGAAAAAGGGGCTTTCTGCCTCTTTTTCTTTTTATAAAAATAATGGTATAATGAAGGAGAATTAATATAAAAAATAAAATTTTATACCGTGAAAATTGTTTTCTATTTATTTTGTTCGTTTCACTAAAAATGACAAACTCGCATTCGCTCAAACATGTCATTTTTTAGCGTTCAACTCACTTCATAAATTATGAAAAAATTTTCAATCTCCTAAAATTTTATTTTTAGAAAAGTCACGCACTGAGTGGCCAATTAAAAAGGAAAATATTTTTCTGAAAGGAGTATAATGGCAGACGCAATATATATACACGTTCCTTTTTGTGTAAAAAAATGTGACTATTGTGATTTTCTTTCTTTTCAAAGCACAAAAGAGGAAAGAAAAAAATATGTGGAATTTTTAATAAAAGAAATTAGAATGTATCCAAAATATAAATATGATACTGTATATTTCGGAGGGGGAACACCCTCACTTCTTGAGCCTTGTGATGTAAGATTAATTCTTGATGAGCTTGATATAAAAGAAGATGCAGAGGTAACTCTTGAAGCAAATCCAAAGACAGTTAACTATGAAAAATTAAAAGGTTTCAGAGAAACTGGGATAAACAGGTTAAGTATGGGTATTCAAAGTTTTTCTGATAAATTTTTAAAAATTCTTGGAAGACTTCATAATTCAACTGAGGGAGAAGAGGCATATTTTACAGCAAGAAAAGCTGGTTTTGAAAATATAAGCCTTGACCTTATGTTCTCTCTTCCAAATCAGAATATTGAAGATGTGAAAAAAGATTTGGAAAAAATGATTTCATTAAATCCGGAACATTTTTCAATTTATTCTCTTATCTGGGAACCTGAAACAAAATTTTTTGAAAAACTTGAAAAAGGTGAGTACAAAGAAACAGATAATGATTTAGAAGCCCAGATGTATGAGATGATAATAAAAAATTCTGAAGAAGCTGGTTATATTCATTATGAAATTTCAAATTTTGCTAAAAAAGGAAAAGAAGCCCGTCACAATTCAAAATATTGGAGAAATGAAGAATATGTAGGAATCGGGCTTGGAGCTTCCGGATATATTAATGGAATAAGATATAAAAACAAGATGAAATTTATAGATTATTATGATAGTATATTATTAGGGGAAAAACCTGTTTTTGAAGAAGAAAAAATTGATGAGGAAGCAAAAGAAGAGTACCGCCATATATTAGGGCTTCGTCTTTTGAAAAAAGGGATATATCCCTCTTCTTCTGAAAAATATTTAAAGATTTACAAAGAATTAGAAGAAAATAATTTTATTGAAAAAAAATCTGAAAAATATGTTCTTACGAAAAAAGGGATTTTTCTTGCCAATGATGTTTTTGAAAAATTTATATAAAGTAGGTGAGCGAAGTGGGAATAGTTACAAAAAATGTAAATGAGGTTTTAGAAGATATTAAAAAATATTCAAAAAATCCTGAAAAGGTAAAACTTGTAGCTGTTACAAAATATCCTAATGTTGGAAGATCAGAGCTTGAAGAACTTATGGAAAATGGTATCTTGAATTTTGGAGAAAACAGAGTTCAAGTATTAGAAGCTAAAAGAGAGCTTATGGACGATGTAAAAGATAAAATTCATTGGAATTTTATAGGAAATTTACAAAAGAATAAGGTAAAATATATAATAGATTATGTATGTATGATACATTCTGTAAATAAACTTTCTCTGGCTCAGGAAATAGATAAAAGAGCTGCTGCCTGTGGAAGAAAAATAGATGTTCTTATAGAAATTAACTTAAGCGGTGAGGACAGCAAAGAGGGATATGATTTAGATGAGTTTTATAAAGAACTTCCTGAAATCATAAAACTTGAAAATATAAATATAAAAGGTCTTATGACAATGGCTCCTCATGTTACAGATGAAGATAAAATAAGAGCAAGCTTCAGAAAATTAAGAGAGATAAAAGACGAGCTTAATGAAAAATATTTTAACGGACAGCTGACAGAACTTTCAATGGGAATGAGCCACGATTATAAAATTGCTCTTGAAGAGGGATCAACAATTATAAGAATAGGAACAAAATTATATAACTAGGAGGAAATATGAGCAATAACGAGAAATTAAAAAATAAGTTCAGAAGTTTCAAAGAAATTCTTGGAATGGGTGAAACTGAAGAAAATGCAGAAGATACAGGAATAATAGATATTGATATTCAAAAAGAGGAAGCTGGAAAAGAGAAAGAAACAACAGCAAATCTTTTTAAGAAATCAAAACAGGAAAAAAAGGTAAAAGAAAAAGAGAAAGTTACAGATACATCAGCATATCAAAGTGTTATAATTGATCCGAAAAAATTTGAAGACTGTAAAAAAATAGCAAATTATATTAAAGATGATAAAACAGTAACACTTAACTTAGAGCATCTTGATAACGAAACAGCTCAGAGAATAATAGACTTTTTAAGCGGAGCAATGAGTATCAAAGAAGCTAAACTTATAGAAATCAGTAAAAATGTTTATGTTTCTGTTCCAAAAAATATAAATGTATTTTTTGATGGAGAAGAGGACAGAAAAGAAAAATCATTTTTAAAATTATAAATTGAAACAGAAGGGGTTTAAATTAGTGAAAAAAAATGTAAAAGCATTAGCATTGTTTTCAGGAGGACTTGACAGTGCACTGGCAATAAAATTAATAACAAATCAAGGGATTGAAGTTATAGCTCTTAACTTTGTATCTCATTTTTTTGGAGGGAAAAATGAAAAAGCTGAAGCTATGGCACGTCAGCTTGGTGTACAGCTTGAGTATGTGGATTTCAGTGAAAAACATATTGAAATGATGAAAAATCCTGTGTATGGAAGAGGGAAAAATATGAATCCGTGTATTGACTGTCATGCACTGATGTTTAAATTTGCAGGAGAACTTCTTGAAAAATACGGTGCAGATTTTCTTATTTCAGGAGAAGTTTTAGGGCAGAGACCAATGTCACAGAACTATCAGGCTCTTGAAAAAGTAAAAGGACTTTCAAAACTAGAAGATTTAATAATAAGACCGCTTTCAGCAAAACTTCTTCCTCCGAGCAAACCTGAAATTGAAGGTCTGGTTGACAGAGAACAGCTTCTTGATATAGAGGGAAGAAGCAGAAAGAGACAAATTGAAATTGCAGAGAGAATGGGAATAGAAGATTATCCTACTCCTGCAGGAGGGTGTCTTTTAACAGACCCTGGATATTCTAAAAGATTAAAACTTATAGAAGAAGACGGACTTCTTTCTGAAGAAAATGCAGATATTTTTCATCTTCTTAAAAAAGGAAGATTTTTTAGATTTGAAAAAGGAAAATATCTTTTTGTAGGAAGAATGAAAGAAGATAATGACGAGATTGTAAAATACAAAAACGCAGGAAGATTTTTCATAAGAGGAAAAGGTGTAGGCGGACCTTACATCTTAGGATATGGAGAACTTTCAGAAGAACAGACAGAATTTGCTAAAAATCTTTTCTCAAGATACTGTAAATTTAAAGGAGAACAGCCTATTGAAATATTTTTCAATGAAGAACCTGTGCCTGTTGATGTAATTGATAAAGAAAAAGTTGAAGAGGACATTAAAAAATATCAGATAACTATGGAATAAGGGGGAATTTTCCTCCTTTTTTCGTATAAAATAAAAAAATTATTTATTAACAGGAAAAAATTTAGTATAATAATGTATATTATTAACTTTATTTTGTCTTAAATAACAAATAATGATTTATAAAAATACATATATTTATGATAAAATAGATTTGGTAATAATTTTTTTATTTATGAAAGGCGGCAAAGCAGGAAAATGTTACAAGGAATTAATATCAGATGCAGGAATTGCGGAAAATTAGAAAAAATTTGTATAAATAACGGTCCATTGGAGATAGAAAGATTTTTTTTCAATAAAAAAACAGGAGATTACAAAAAAATTATAGAAAAATGTAAATTTGGAAATGAAATTGTAATAAAAAAAGAAAAAAAATCAGAAGAAAATGAAAAAGTATTGAAGCTCAGCAAAAACTTTGAAGAGCTTAAAACTTTAAATCAGATAGAAACAGCAGCTCACACTTTAAGATGTAAAAACTGCAAAGAAAGAACGTCGTTTGAAATAACAGGGCATATATTTAAAAAATAGCTCTAATTTTATAAAGTATATGGAAAAGGGAGAATGATACTATGATGACACAAAAAGAATTGTTATTCAAAAATTTACAAATAATTCATGCTGATGAAAATTTCGGAACAGCTTTAAACGAAGCAGAAAAAAAATCAATAGTTGAAAGATATATACAATTTTCTTTTGATGAAGTTGAAGTATCACAGATATGCAGATGGCTTGGAGTGTGGTTTCCTAATATAACAGACAGAAAAGTAAATCACGTAAACTTTTTGGAATATATAGAAAGAGGAAAAAAATATCTGGAAGTTGTTTTAAACTATAATGACTATACATTTTTTTCAGAAATAATTACATATGATGAAAAAGTTATAGAAAAAATAAGAGAAGTTTTATAAAAAAATAATAAACCCTGCATTAATATAATTTTTTTAATGCAGGGTTTTGTAATTATAGAATCATATGAAATAGAAATATTTATTTAATTCTTCGTAAAACATTTTTTTTATTACTATAACACAGCTTACAAGAGATTCTTGTTCAAAGCTCAACTGACTGATAGTAATTTTGCTCCAAAAGTCAGTAAGCTGATATTCTTTTATATATTGTTCTAAAAGAAACATATATGATGGATACGAGAAAAAATCTCCATATAGAACAATTTTTTTACTTCCTGTAATGGCATAGGTATTTATAATAGATTGTGCCATTAAAGATGCGCTTTTTCTCAAGATAGTATTTACTTTAATAGATCCTTTTTCAAAAGCAGAAAATAATTTATCAATATTAAATGTTGTAAAACTATTATTAAGTTCTTCTGCTAAAATAGGATAATTTTTTTGATTAAAATCTTTTTCAAGTTCTTTTTTTATTCTATTTATTGAAATAATACTTTCAAGACATCCCTTTCTTTTGCATACAGGGCAGTAATCTTCTTTTGGATCTATAATAATGTGTCCAATTTTTCCAACAGCATTTTCTCCGTTTGTGTATAAAATCCCGTCTTTAAAAATAGCTCCCCCTATACCATGGATAGTATATTTTATAAGAAAAAAGTTGTCATATTCAGGAAAGAAAAAATTTTGTGCAATAGATAAAGACTTTACATCATTTTCTATAAAAATAGGAAGATCTAATTTTTGTTCTATATATTTTTTTATTTCTAATTTTGTTTCTAAAAAATCTTCTCCGATAATTCCTTTTTCAATATCAGTAGTTCCTTTTGAACTTACTCCTACACCGGCAAAATTACTTATGGAAAGCTTTTCTTTTTTTATGTATGAAAAAATTATTTCAAAAATAGATTCCATAAGTTTATTGCTGTCTTGAAGATTTGTCGGTATTTTTTTTGAAAAAAGAATAGATGGTTTTAAATCAGAGATAACAATTTCACAGTATTCACTGGAAATGTTGATACCTATTACTTTTTTTAAAGAATAGTTTATATTGAGTGCAACTTCTTTTCTTCCGGCTCTGTTTGAAGCCAGCATATCTCCTTCTATGATGAGTTTTTTTTCTTTTAAATGATTGCAAATGTTTGTAAGAAGAGTAGATGAAAGTCCTGTTGAAGCTGCTATATATTTTTTTGAGCAATTTTCATTTAATCTTATAAATTCAAGAACAGACATAATATTATTTATTTTCAATTTTTCAAGCTGTTTCATGATTTTCTTCCTTTCCAAAAATTCTTTATAATAAGAGTATAACATATTTTTTTTTAAAATATAAGCATTATGAAAATAATTGTTAAATTTTTTTTAATAATTATTAAAAAATAGTTGCTTTTTTTAAAAAAATGATGTATAAATAAATTATAAAAATACAAAATTAGTTTCAAAATAAAAAAATAAATCTATAAATAAAACAAAATATAGAAAAAACATATTATTTTATAAAATTTATTAATTAGGAGGTAGGGGGAATGAGAACGATAATGGTGTTGTTTGATTCTTTGAATAAAAATTATCTTCCACCTTATGGAAATTCATGGATTAAAGCACCAAATTTTCAAAGACTTGCAGATCATTCTGTAAAATTTGATAATTGTTTTGCAGGAAGTCTTCCATGTATGCCTGCAAGAAGAGAGCTTCATACAGGAAGGTATAATTTTCTTCACAGAAGCTGGGGACCTTTAGAACCTTTTGATGATTCAATGCCTGAAATTTTAAAAATGAATGGAGTTTATACTCATCTTGCAACAGATCATCATCTTTACTGGGCAGATGGTGGAGCAACATATCACAGCAGATTTTCAAGCTGGGAGATGATAAGAGGTCAGGAGGGAGATCCGTGGAAAGGGCAGATAAAATTCCCTGAAATTCCTGAAGATGCAAAAGCACCTCAGAGACTTTTCCTTCCTTCAAGAGAAAAACTTGCAGATATTTGGCGTCAGGAATGGGTAAATCGTCAGGAATTTAAAGAAGAAAAAGATTATCCTCAGTCAAGAACATTTCAAGCTGGAATTGATTTTATAGAAAAAAATCACAGCGAAGACAATTGGTTTTTGCAGATAGAATCTTTTGATCCTCACGAACCTTATGTTGTTCCAGAAGAATATGATGCACTTTATGGAGAATACATTAAAAAGAAAAATCTGGATTGGCCAGATTATCACCCTGTAATTGAAAGCAGTGATGATGTAGAAAATTTAAAATATAAATATGCAGCACTTCTTTCAAAGTGTGACAGAAGTCTTGGAAATATTTTAGACCTTATGGATAAATATAATATGTGGGACGACACAATGCTGATTGTATGTACAGACCATGGATTTTTACTTGGAGAACATGGATGGTGGGCAAAAAATATGATGCCTGCTTATAATGAACTTGTAAATACACCATTATTTATCTGGGATCCGAGAACAAAGAGAAGAGGTGAAACAAGACATTCTCTTGTTCAACTTATAGATATGGCACCAACAATTCTTGAATTTTTCGGAATGGAAGTTCCAAAAGATATGCAGGGAAAAGTTTTAAAAGATACAATAGAAAATGATAAAAAAGTAAGAGATGCTTGTATTTTTGGCTGGCACGGAAACCAAATCAACTGTACAGACGGAAAATATGTTTATATGAGAGGTGAGGCGGTAAATACAAATGCTCCTCTTTATGAATATACTCTTATGCCTACACATATAAAATCAAGATTTTCTATTGATGAGTTAAAAGATTTTGAAATTGCAGAACCTTTCTCATTTACAAAAGGGTGTAGAACAATGAAGATAGAAGTTAAAAACTTCAATCAGCATTATAGATTTGGAACTCAGCTTTTTGATACAGAAAAAGATCCTCAGCAGATAAATCCTATAACTGACGTTGATACAGAAGTAAGGATGGCAAATCTTATGAGAGAGCTTATGAAAGAAAGTGATGCTCCTTACGAACAGTATGCAAGAATTGGTCTTTCATGTGACAAAGAAGTTACAAGAGAGGATATAATAAAATATAAGGAAATATTTGAAAGAGAATACTCAATAGATAAAGACATGGAAAATTCTTTAGAGTGGGAAGGGAATACAAAGAATGAACTTACAGCTTTTATAAATCTTGTAAAAATGCACAATAAAGAAAAACTTGTAGAAGAGTTCAAAGAGGAAATAAGAAATAGAAATATTTCTTTGGTAACAGAAAATTTTGTGGAAGAGTTTGTAAAGGAAAGAGTAGACGAAGAAAGAAAATCAATGATTATGTATTTCTTAAATCTGCTTTCAAGAAGAAAATAATTTTGTAAACAAAATAAAACAAACAAAAACAAAAGTCAGGAGGAAGTTATGAAAAAAATATTTAGAGTATTGGCAATTTGTATTTTAGCACTTGTAACAGCTTTGCCGTCTTTTGCAGCAAAAAAAGTATCTGCAGAAAACTGGCCTAATAAACCTGTAATTATTACAGTACCTTGGGCAGTTGGAGGACTTGCTGACCAGGCAAACAGAGCTTTAGCTCAATATGGACAAAAATATCTTGGACAGCCTGTTGTTCCTGATAATAAAATTGGGGCAGGAGGGGTAGTTGCTCTTACAGAGTATCTTCGTGAAAAACCTAATTCTGTAAAATTAATTTACGGAGGAGAAGGAAACTTTGCAATAGGACCTTTATTTAACCCTGTTCCATTCAAATGGGAACAATATGCTCCTGTTGTAAATATTTATAAATCAAATTTCGTTATGGTGGCTAATCCAAAAATCGGAGTAAAATCACTTGCTGATTTAAAAGAATATGGAAAAGATAAAAAAATCATATTTGCAGTTGCAGGACTTAACTCATCTGAATATCTTATGATTTCAGCTCTTTTAACTGAAATGGGACTTGACTTTGAAGGTGTTTCATTTGACGGTGCAAACGAAGCTATGACAGCAACTTTATCTGGTGATACAGTAATAGGAATTACTCATGCTTCTCTTGCAAAAGAATTTGTAAAAACAAATCGTTTAACTCCTGTTGTAGTATTTGACGAGAAACCTATGAAAGATGAAATCTACGATCTTGAATGTGTTGCAGATTATGGATATGATACTTTCTTAGTAAACAGATGTATTCTTTTAATGCCTGCAGGAACAGATCCAGCTGTAATTGATAAGATGTACAAAGCAGTTCTTCAAATATTTGAAGAGCCAGGATTTAAAGAAACAGCAGAAAACTTAGGTCTTACTCTTGATCCAATCGGTCCAGAAGAATGTGACAAACACATAAAAGACTCTATGGAAAAAGCTCAAAGATTTTACAATATGTTAAAAAAATAATTTAATTTCAAAAAGGGCGGTTGAAAACAGCCGTCCTTATTTAAAAAATTTAAGGCGGTGAAATTTGTGAAATACAAAATCAAAGTTAACATTGTGGGAGGAGCTATATTTATTATCCTTTCTTTAATTTTATGGTTTCTTATCCCATCACAAATTCCAATAAATAATGATGGAATTATAACTTCAAGAAGTTTCCCAAGACTGATTGTTTTAATAATGTTTTTTTCAAGTTTGTTTATTTTTGTTTCGGATATTTTAAAAATGATTTCAAAGCGTCCTGTAAATGAAGTTGAAGTAAATGTAAAAGAAGAGGGAAAAGCGGCGGTTGTATGTGTTCTTCTTGTTTTATATGCTTTTCTTCTTGATAAAATAGGTTTTATGATAGCATCAATAATTTACTGCTATTTAATGCTTTTATTCTTTAAATGCAAAAATTGGAAGTATTATCTTATAGTAACTATCATATGTGTGGCTGTAACTTATATCTTTAAAAATATACTGCTTGTGCAGCTACCATAGAAAAGGGGTAAAAAATGATATCGAACATTATAGATGGTTTTTTTGAATTTTTTAAACTTAGCAGTTTTATTTATATGAATTTGGGACTGCTTGCAGGAGTGGTTTTCGGCTGTATTCCCGGTTTAACAGTAATGCTTTGTCTGGTTCTTTTTCTTCCTTTCACTTATAACTTGGAAGCGATTGACTCATTTATGTTTTTACTTGGAATTTATTGTGCAGGAAGTTATGGAGGATCTATTTCAGCAATTCTTATAAATACTCCGGGAACACCTCATGCTGCAGCAACAATGCTTGACGGAAACCCTATGGCGAAAAAAGGACTTGCTAAAAAAGCTCTTAATATTGCACTTGAGGCTTCAACATTTGGAGGAATATTCAGTGCTTTGGTTCTTCTTTTTCTAGCACCTCAGGTTGCAAAAGTTGCTTTAAAATTTGGAGCTTCTGAAATATTTATTCTTTGTGTATTTGGGCTTTCAATCATAGCAGGAGTAAGCGGAGACAGTCTTGCAAAAGGATTGATTTCAGGTTGTATAGGTCTTTTCCTTTCAACAGTGGGAATGGACATTATGAGTGGAACATTTAGATTTACTTTAAATAATTACAATCTGTATGCAGGTTTTGACCTTGTAATAGTTCTTATTGGGTTATTCGCTCTTTCTGAAACAATTTCAAACTCAAACGGAAGCAAAGATTTTAAAGCTTCAACAACTATGAGTCTTGAATCTGTAAAAGATACAGGAAGACTTACAAAAGCTGAGTATAAAAGAATGTTTCCTCATGCTTTAAAATCATCAATCATTGGTGTTATAGTTGGTATTATTCCAGGAACAGGAGCTTCAATGGCATCATTCTTCAGTTATGACAGAGCAAGAAAAAGTTCAAAACACCCTGAAGAATTTGGAAATGGTTCAATAGATGGAATAGCTGCAGCAGAATCAGCAAACAATGCTGTTACAGGTGCAACACTTATTCCTCTTTTAACTCTTGGAATACCTGGAGACGCAGCTGTTGCAATTCTTCTTGGAACACTTATGGCAAATGGTTTAACACCAGGGCCTAATCTATTCCAAGAGCATGGGCTTACACTTTATGCAATAATGGTTGGACTTGTATTTATAAACATTTTTATGTACATTCAAGGAAAATATTTAACAGGATTTTTTGCAAAAGTTACTAAAATACCAAGTGAAATTTTAATTCCTATAATAGTTGTATTCTGTTTTGCAGGATCTTATTCAATAAAAAGTTCTATGTTTGATTTATACATTTCAATAGCTTTTGGAATTATAGCATATATTTTAGTAAAACTTAAATTCTCAACAATTCCAGTTCTTTTAGGATTAGTTTTGGGAGCTCTTACAGAGTCAAATTTAAGAAGAACACTTATTATTTCTCAAGGAAGTCTTTCAATATTCTATAAGAGACCAATCTCTCTTGTATTTATCATAGTTCTTGTAATAACAATAGGATTTATTGTAAAAGAAAATATTGCAAGAAGTAAAAAAGGCCTTAACTAAGTTTTTATAAAAAATCCACAGGAAAGCATAACTGCTCTCTGTGGATTTTTTATTATAATTATTAAATTAGATAAGGTTTAACAATTTCATTAAAATCATTTTCTTTTTCAGAAAGATATTTTCTAAAATTCATTTCATTTTTATTAAGTTCAAGAGCTAAATCATTAATAAATTTAGGAATATCTCTCATTATTATTGTCCCAATTTTTCTTCCAAGTTCTGTTTTCTCTCTGCTGAAAATTCCTCCAACATATAGATCAAAAACATCTTCAAGGTTATCTTCAACTTTTCTTTTTCCTCCAGCGAATCCAATTTCATTAATCTGATGTCTGCTACATGAATTTTGACATCCTGAAATATGAATAGAAGGAAGATATTTATCAGGAGTATTATTTTCTTTTAAATATTTAAGAATATCACATACAAGTTTCTGACTTTGTTCTATTCCCATCTGACATGTAGGAACACCTATACAGCTTACACTCTGCTCAAGTTTTGACTTCATTCTTATATCTTCTGTGATTTCAAGAAGTTCTTCTGCTTGTTTTTCTGTAAGATTTCTTATATACATATCTTCATTCATACTGATTCTAGCTTCTTCAAGATTATATTTTTCCATAAATGCAACAATGTTTTCAAAATCTTTTTTTGGAAGCTGTCCATTTAATGGATGAATAATTGCAGTATATAAATTATCTTGTCTTTGATGTAAAAGACATGAAGTTTCAGGAAGTTTATGTGAATAAGAACTTAAAGTTTCTGATAAAATAACAGGGATATTTACATCAAGATTTCTTTCTTCTTTTACTTTTGTAAGATGTTTTTCATAACATTCTAAAAAAGCTTCTGTTCCCATTCTTCTAGGAATATATCTTGTTCTTGCTTTGGCTTTATTTTTATAATCTCCTTCGGCAATAAAAAGCTGAGTCATAGCTTCTACATGATAAAGAATATCTTTTGTTTCTATTAGTTTATCATAGTGAAGTGAAACTCCTGGATTACTTCCAAGACCTCCAGCAATAAATAATCTGAAATAAGGTTTTCCATTTTCAACCGCAGCCATAAATCCAAGATCATTAAGAGTTGCATTTGCATTATCATTGTCAGCAGAAGAAAATGCAATTTTTAATTTTCTTGGTAATTTATATGTTGTAATCTGGCTCATTAAATATTCACCAGTTTTTAAAGCAAATGGAGTCACATCAAAATATTCATTTTTTTCAACACCGGACATTATTGAAAGAGATACGTTTCTTGGAAAATTTCCTCCACCGCCACGAGTATATAAACCGTTGTCGATTGATGTTTCCATAATATCACAAACATCATCAATTCCAAGGTCATGAAGCTGTACAGCCTGTCTTGTAGTAAGATGAAGCTGTTTAATATTATATTTATCTGTAAAGAAAGAAATAAGTTTCATATGTTTTAAAGGAATAATTCCTGAAGGAGTACGAAGTCTTATCATAAAATTCTGTCCGCCACGCTGAGCATACACTCCCATTCCTCCTGAAGCACCTTTAAAATCTCCCACAGAAACTTCTTTGTTTAAAAATTTATGTCCCAATTCACGAAAACTGCTTATTTCTGATTTAAGCATTTCATTATAACTATTCATATTATTTTCCTCCCAATATTTGAAAAGTATTTTTATATGATTTATTATATAACAAATACTGTTCTATTTCTATAAAAATACAGTATTAAAATATTATTTTTTCTTATGAAATTATAAAAAAAATTAATTTTTAAGTTTTTTAAAAATTATTTAAATAAAAAAATTTGACAATCAAAATAAAATATAATATAATTATGCTGTGAAAAGGCAGAGAGAAAAATAAAGCCTTAAACATGAGATGATAAGATAAAAAATAAGTATTATACAGGAAACCGAAAGGAGAAATTATGAAAACAGGAATTTTTTACGGAAGCACAACAGGGACAACAGAAATGGTAGCAGAAAAAGTGGGAGCTTTATTGGGGGCAGATGTAATGCCGGCAGCTGAAATAGACAAAGTTGAAAATTATGATTTTGTAATTTTTGCAACTTCAACATGGGGAATGGGAGATCTTCAAGATGACTGGTTTGGAGCTTTGGAGGCTCTTGCCGGAAAAAATCTTTCAGGAAAAAAAGTTGCTCTTATCGGTGTAGGAGACCAAGTATCTTTCGGAGATACTTTTGTTGATGGAATGGGAACAATATATGAAGAAATAAAAGATAAAGGGATAACTCTTGTTGGAAAAACATCTGTTGACGGATATGATTTTTCAGGTTCAAAAGCAGTTGTTGATGGTGAGTTTGCAGGGCTTGTAATTGATGAAAACAATCAGAGTGAATTGACAGAAGAAAGAATTGCAGCCTGGGTTGAAAAGGTAAGATAATTATGAGCAGCGAAAAAAGAAATGAATTAGGTGTATTTTTCCATATGCTTTATGAACTTAATAAAGGATTAAGAAATTTAGCACTTCTTACAACAACTGAAGAAAATAGAGAGCTTATAGAGGAAAGGCTTGAAAAGTGCGGCTATGAGTGGCTGACAGAAGAACTTAAATCAGGATATATTAATATATTTTTCGGAGCAAAAGATCCGATAAATGTTTTGAAAAAATTTAAGAAAAATTCTCTTAAAGATTTTACACCGGAAGAAGATTTTATTTTAGGAATACTTTTGGGATATAACACAAATCAGCAGTGTAAGAGATATCTTACCAGAAAAGCTGGTTAATTTAAATAAGCCATACTAAACATCTAAATATATAAAAAGAGACTGCTGTAAATTTTACAGCAGTTTCTTTTTATAAATTATTATAAGAAATGAACTCCGTGCTTTTCATATGCTTCAACCATTTCTTTTGGCCATACTGATGCCTGTACTTCTCCAATATGAACTTTATCAAGGAAGAATAAACAAATTCTTGACTGTCCGATTCCTCCTCCTATTGTATATGGAAGTTTTCCTTCAAGTAATGCTTTGTGGAAAGGAAATTCTTTTCTTTCTTCAGCATTTGCAAGTCTTAATTGTCTTTCAAGGCTTTCTTCACTTACTCTTATTCCCATTGAAGAAAGTTCAACAGATCTGTTTAAAGGAGGATACCAGAATAAAATATCTCCGTTTAATTCCCAGTCGTCATAGTCAGGAGCTCTTCCGTCGTGTTTTTTTCCTGATTTTAAAGTTTTACCAATTTGAGAAATAAATACAGCTTTGTATTCTTTAGCTATTGCATGTTCTCTTTCTTTTGGAGTAAGATCAGGATATCTGTCTTCAAGTTCTTGAGAAGTTATAAAAGTAATATTTTCAGGAAGTTTTTTAGAAAGCTGAGGATATTCTCTTAAAATATATTCTTCAGTTTTTTTGAAAGCTCTGAAAATATTTCTTACAATATGCTCTAATGTTTTCATAGTTCTTTCTTCTTTTTTTATAATAAGCTCCCAGTCCCATTGGTCAACATAAAGAGAATGGATATTTGAAAGATCTTCTTCTCTTCTTATAGCATTCATGTCTGTGTAAAGACCTGTATGCATAGGGAATTGATATTTGTAAAGAGCCATTCTTTTCCATTTTGCAAGAGAATGAACAATGTGATAATTTCCGTCTTCAAGTTTAGTTGTAAAAGATACAGGTTTTTCATATCCGCTTAAGTTATCGTTAAGACCAGAATCTTCTCTTACAAATAATGGAGCAGAAACTCTTGTTAGATTTAACTCATAAGATAATGCTCTTTCAAAGAAATCCTTTACTTTTTTAATACTTACTTCTGTTTCCAAAAGGCTTAATTTGTTTTTATATCCTTCTGGCACTAATACGTCTTCCATAATTCCACCTCTTCTATAAATTAATTTTTTAATTCTGAAATAAAAAAGTCATCTGATTTATACCCAGATGACTTCAATTATACTTTAATATTGGAAGAAAGGGCATAAATTGTAATAACATGTCAAAATGGATTTGCCCTCATTAATTTTATATGAGTTCAAACCCCTTAAGATTGCCATTATTATTATTTATGATTGCTGCAATAATAATTTTCATCTTTTTTCCTCCAGAATGATTTCTGTTTATAGGTTATAACATTTTGGTTAAAAAGTCAAATAAATTTTAAATTTATGCTATAATATTTTTGTTTAAAAAAAGCCAAAATGCTTAACTGTTGTATAACAGTTTTTAAAAATACGGAAGTCCAATATAAATATGATTTTAAAGAAAAATTATAGATATGAAAAATGAAAAAAATATGAATAAAAGTTGACAAATCGTCAATAAAAGATTATATATTAAATATAAGAGTTACAGCAGTTTTAAGATATTAAATAGAGATAAAACATTCTGAATTAATATTAAAAATATTTTTTTAATACATTTTTAAAAAATATTTTTAATAAAAAGCAGATGAAGAAATCTTAAAATTGAAAAAAGTCAACAACATTCATATTTGTAGGGAGCAAAAATTATTAAAGGGGGAAAACGTATGGAAAGTAAAAAAAGTAGCTTTATAGGACTGGTACCATTTATAATTTTTATCTTGGTTTATTTGGGTAGTGGAATATATTTCCAAGCTCAAGGTGTGGAAATGGCATTCTATCAACTTCCTGCACCAGTTGCAATATTTGTAGGAATAATATTCGCATTCCTTTTATTTAAAGGAAGTATTACTCACAAATTTGATTCATTCTTAAAAGGATGCGGAGAAGAAAATATCATTATAATGTGTATTATTTATCTTCTTGCTGGAGCTTTTGCAAGTGTTTCAAAATCAATGGGTGGTGTTGATGCAACAGTTAACTTTGGATTAACTTACATTCCTACTCAATTTATATCTGCTGGTGTGTTTGTTATAGCTGCATTTATTGCAACTGCAACAGGAACTTCAGTAGGTGCTATAGTTGCACTTGGACCAATAGCAATCGGGCTTGCTGAAAAAAGTGGAATTGCAATGCCGATAGTTCTTGCAGCTCTTATGGGTGGAGCAATGTTTGGTGATAACTTATCAGTTATTTCAGATACTACAATAGCTGCAACAAGAACACAGGGTGTTGAAATGAGAGATAAATTTAGAGTAAACTTAACTCTTGCACTTCCTGCAGCAATTATAACAATAATTTTATTATTAATATTTGGTAGACCTGAAGTTGTACCTGCAGCTCAAGAATACAGCTACAGTATAATTAAAGTATTGCCTTATATTTTAGTTCTTGGATTATCTCTTGTTGGTATAAACGTTTTCGTTGTATTAACATTAGGAATTTTAGTTTCAGGTGTAATAGGATTTGCTTATGGTGAATTTACACTTCTTAAATATGCACAAGGAATTTACAGTGGATTTACAGGAATGACTGAAATATTCCTATTATCATTATTAACTGGTGGACTTGCTGTAATGGTTAGAGAAGCTGGTGGTATTGATTGGCTTATTGAAAAAATTCAAAAATTTATAACTGGTAAGAAAAGTGCTATATTGGGTGTTGGTCTTCTAGTTGGATTTATTGATATGGCAGTTGCAAATAATACAGTAGCTATCATTATCAGTGGACCTATTGCTAAAAAAATTAGTAACAACTATAAAATTGACCCTAGAAAAACAGCTACAGCTCTTGACGTATTCTCTTGTATAGCTCAAGGTGCTATCCCTTACGGAGCTCAAATGCTTATTCTTTTAGGATTCACTCAAGGAGCAGTAAGCTTCTTAGATGTATTCCCTCTATTATGGTATCAAGGATTATTACTTATTTTATCAATATTATCTTTCTTTATTCCATTTGCTGATTACTATATCAACAAACATCCATGGGATTGGTCTAAAGAAGAACTTGATTTAGATTAATGCTTAACTAAATTATATGAATTATATAAAAAGAGAGAATGATTTTATTCTCTCTTTTTTCTTACGATAAAAAAAGTTATGAACAAGTTTAAAAAAATAAAATTAAAACAGTATGGATTTTAAAATAAAAAATTATTTTCCAGACAAGAAGAATAAGGTATAATATAAATATGTATGATTATTTTATAAAAAAGTACTCTAGATTGTAAATTTTGAAAGGGGATAAAAATGCTGACAAGTAAATCTATAGAACTACTGAAATTTTTATTGGGTAAAAAATGTAAGGTATTATTGAAAGAAGCTGCTGAGCATTTTAATCTCAGTGAAAGAAGCATAAGATATGAAATTGAAAAAATAAGAGAAGAAACTGAATTTGAAAATTTTGAAGTTATTCTTAATAAGGGAGAGTGCTGGATAGAAAATTATGATTTTCTTGAAAATTTTCTAAAAAATAATAGTGGTTATGTTCCTTCTCCAAAAGAAAGAGAGCTATATATACTTTTAAAAATATGCTTTGAAAGGGAAATAAATCAAACTATCATTTCTGAAGAACTAGAAATAAGCAAGAGTACTATAAAAACTCATCTTCGTGACATAAGAAAAATTTTGGAAGTGTATAATTTGGAATTGGAGCTTCTTCCTAAAAAAGGGCTTATTATTAAAGGGGAGGAAGAACAATTACGTCAGTGTACTCTAAAAGCTGTATATCTTTCTAAAAAACAAAAAAGTAAATTTTTAGATGATATTATTTTTGCATATCTAAAAAGTATTGATAAAGAGGGATTAAAACTTTTTATAAATTATTGCCAGAAACTGATGAATAAAATAATTTCAGATGAAGCTTATGGAATTATTTTAAGATATCTTACAATAGTAATATATTTTACCAAAAGAGGTTATGTTATAAATTCTATTAAGAATGAAAACTTTTTAAAAGGTACTAAAGAATATGAGTCTGTTCAAAAATCAAAAGCTCTTTTAGAAGGATATTATGAAATTGAATTTTCTGAAGCAGAATATTTGAAAATAACAGATTATTTTTTAGGAAGTCATACATATAACATTTCATATTCATATTATGAAAATTGGGTAGAGATAGAAATAATTGTAAGAAATTTTATTGAAAAAGTAAATAAAGAATTAGATGTTGATATTTCTAATGATGAAACCCTTATTTTGGGTCTTGTAAATCATATTAAACCAACTATTTACAGAATAAAAAATGGAATAGAGCTGGAAAATACAATTTATGAAGAAGTAGCTGAAAGTTATCCAAAACTTTTCTCTCTTGTAAAGAGCAGTGTAGGAGAGTTAGAAAAATTTATAAATAATAAATTTACTAATGATGAGATTGCATTTATAACAATTCATTTTAAAGCAGCCATAGACAGAAATGTTAAAAAGAAAAGAGAAAAAATTAAAGTTTTGATTGTATGTGGTTCTGGATATGGAAGTTCAAGACTGCTTGCACAACAGATAAAAGATATTTACAGAGTGGAGATAATTGATACAATTCCACGTTATCTTTTAGAAAAAGTTAATAAAAGAACTGATATAGATGTTATATTGACAACTGTTCCTATTGAAAATTTTAAAACTGACAGGCAGATAATAAAAGTCAGTCCTCTTTTAACTAAGGAAGATCTTTTAAAATTAGATAATTATCCTATTCCAAGGGACAGTAAAAAAATATTATTTTCTGAGCTTATAGATGTTATTGAAAAAAATACAGGGGAAAAAGTTTCAGATAAATTGAAAATAGGGCTTAAAAATTTCTTGGATACAAGATTAATAGACGATATTTTTCATAAAAAAATTACAATTTTTGACTTGCTATCAGAGCAGAGAATTAAAATTAAAGGAAAAGCAAAAAATTGGAAAGAAGCTATAACAGAAGCTGGAGAACTGCTTTTGAAAGATGAGTGTATAGAAGTCGATTATATTGAAGATATGATAAGGGTAGTTGAGGAATTTGGAAGTTATATTATGCTTGTTCCAAACGTAATTTTTCCTCATGCTAAAGCAAGAAGCAAAGTAAAAAAGACTGCTTTTTCAATAGTTATGTATGATGAAAAAATAGATTTTATAGATGGGCAGAAAATAGATATGGTAATATCTTTCTGTTCTAAAGATGAAAGAGAACATCTTGATGGGTTAATAAATATAATAGATAAAATTGAAGAAAATAGTCTTAAAGAAAAATTAATAGGTATAAAAAATCCTAAAGAAGTAATAAAATACTTCACAAATTAAAAAAGAGAGTTTGACACCTCTCTTTTTTTTGTGAATAAAATAAAATCTTTTGTTTTTTTTAAATATAAAATATAATATAATTGAACAAAAACAACGGAGATGATGAAAAATGTTAAAAAAAATTTTAGATAGTAAAGTTAACATAGTTGATAATGTAAAAGATTGGGAAGATGCTATAAGAACAGCAGCTCAGCCTTTAATAGCTGATATGTCAATTACAAATAATTATATAGAAGCCATGATAAATAATGTGAAAAAGTTTGGGACATATATAGTGGTTGCTCCAAAAGTAGCAATGCCTCACTCAAGACCAGAAGACGGAGTTAATAAAAACTGTCTTGCTCTTTTAAAAATAAATGAAGGAGTATTCTTTGGGGATGAAACAGATGAAGAAGAAAAAGTGTACTTTATATTTGTTCTTGGGGCGGTAGATAACGAGTCACATATAGAAACTCTGACACAACTTATGGACATAATAGATGACGAAGATAAAATAGAAGCTATGGTAAAAGCTGAATCAGTAGATGAAATTATGGAATTAATTTAATTAAAATAAAATAACAGAATTTTTTAAGGAGGAAATCAAATGATAAAAATTTTAACAGTATGTGGAAACGGAATAGGAAGCAGTTTAATGTGTGCTATGAAAATTGAAGAAATATGTAAAGAAGAGGGAATCCAAGCAGAAGTAGCTTCTTCAGATTTTAACTCTGTTGCAGGAAAAGGAGCAGATCTTATTGTTACAGTAAAACAGCTTGCTGATCAATTAAGAGATTACAATGTTGCAGAAATAAGAAGCTACACTAATAAAAAGAAAATAAAAGAAGATGTTTTGGATAGAATTAAAGAGTTAGTAAAATAAAATATAAAAATTATTTAACTTTAAGGAGGAGAAATTATGAACTTATTAAAAATTATTGCTAATGATATTTTAACAAGTCCTGCTTTCTTGATGGGACTTATATCTCTTTTTGGACTTTTAGCTCTAAAAAAACCTTTTAATAAACTTATAACAGGAACTTTAAAACCTATTTTAGGTTATATCATGCTTGGTGCAGGAGCAGGATTTATAGTAACAAATCTTGATCCTCTTGGAAAAATGATAGAACATGGATTTGGAATTACAGGAGTTGTACCAAATAATGAAGCTATAACTTCAATAGCTCAAAATCTTCTTGGTAAAGAAACAATGTTTATTCTTGTAACAGGACTTGTAATAAATGTAATAATTGCAAGAGTAACTAAATTTAAATACATTTTCTTAACAGGACACCATAGCTTCTTTATGGCTTGTATGTTCTCAGCAGTTTTATCTACTTCAGGATTAAAAGGGGGAATATTAATTCTTGTTGGAGGATTCTTACTTGGAGCATGGTCAGCAATATCTCCTAGTATCGGTCAAAAATATACAGATTTAGTAACAGATGATGATGGAATTGCTATGGGACATTTTGGTTCTTTAGGATATTACTTATCAGCTTTCATTGGATCAAAAGTTGGAAACAAAGAAGACAGTACAGAAAATATAGTTATTCCTGAAAAAGTAAACTTCTTAAGAGACAGTACAATTTCAACAGCAATAACTATGATTGTATTCTATATGATAGCAGCACTTGCAGCTGGTCCTGAATATGTTCAGACTAATTTATCAAACGGAACTAACTATATTGTATTTGCACTTACATCAGCTTTAAGTTTTGCAGTTGGAGTTACAATAGTTTACAATGGTGTTAGAATGATTTTATCAGAACTTATTCCTGCATTCCAAGGTGTTTCTCAAAAACTTATCCCTAATGCAATTCCTGCAGTTGACTGTGCAGTATTCTTTACATATGCACCAAACGCAGTGCTTATCGGATTTATTTCTTCATTCATTGGAGGAGTAATAGGAATGTTAATTCTTGGAGCAGTTGGAGCAGTTTTAATTATTCCTGGACTTGTTCCTCACTTCTTCTGTGGAGCAACAGCAGGAATATATGGAAATGCTACAGGAGGAAAAAAAGGTGCTATAATAGGAGCATTTATAAATGGACTTTTACTTGCTTTCCTTCCAGCAGCCCTTCTTCCAGTACTTGGAAGCATTGGATTCCAAAATACAACATTTGGAGATTTTGACTTTGGAGTTCTTGGAATATTAATAGGTAAAGCAGTTGAAAATATTGGTGAAATAGGAATATATGGAATAATTGCAATTCTTCTTGTAATTTTAATTGTTCCTAACTTTATAAAAACAAAATCTCATGTTATAAATGCTAAGGATGAATACTAATTTCTGAATTAACAGAAAGGATAATTTATGAAAAAAATACTTTGTGTAGGACATTCGGCATATGATATAACTTATCTTCTGCCAAATTTCCCTATAGAAAATAGAAAATATAAAGCTGAAGACAGAATAATGGTAAGTGGAGGTCCTGCTGGGAATGCTTCTTACTTATTAGGAAAATATGGAGAACAAGTTTCATATATTACAACTCTTGGAAATGATGTTTACGGCCGTGAGATTTTAAGTGATCTTAATGAAGTAGGAGTAGACACAAAAAATATAGTCGTGAGAGATGAAATTGTAACACCATGCAGTATTATAATTGCAAATGGAAGCAATGGATCAAGAACTATTATAAACTATAGAGAAGAAAGAAAAATTGATGGAATAGAATTTAAATATGAAAACAAACCTGAAATAATTCTTTTTGATGGTCATGAATTAGAACTTGCAATGCAGGCTGTTGAAAAATTTCCTGAAGCAGTAAAAGTTCTTGATGCAGGAACATATAAAGAAGGAACAAGAGTTTTAGGAGCAATTGTTGATTACCTTGTATGTTCTGAAGATTTTGCAAGAGATTACTGTGGTTTAGAAAAAATAGAAGAAAAAGATTTCGCTTATGTTTTAGAAAAATTAAAAGAACTTAATAAAAAAACAATAATAGTAACATTAGGTGAAAGAGGCTCTATAATGGAAAAAAATGGAAAAATAGAGAAGTTTAAGGCTTTTAAAGCAAAAGCTGTTGATACTACTGGAGCAGGAGATATTTTCCATGGAGCATTTGTATATGGATTAAGCAATAATTTTTCTATTGAAAAGAATATAGAATTTGCTTCTGCATGTGCTTCACTTTCTGTTGAAAAACTTGGTGGAAGAAATTCAATTCCAGAAATTAAAGATGTTTTAGAAAGAATAAAAAGAGGTTAATTAAAGATGAGAAAATATGATTTTAAAGAATTAGGTTTAGAAAATACTAGAGAAATGTTTAAAAGAGCAAATGAAAATGGATACTCAATTCCTGCATTTAATTTTTGTAACATGGAACAGCTTCAAGCAATTCTTGCAGCTTGTGTAGAAGCAGAAAGTGATGTAATTCTTCAAATTTCAGCAAGTGCAAGAAAATATATAGGAAAAGAAACTCTTCCTTTAATGATTAAAGGAGCTATAAATGAAATTAGAGAAAAAGGGTCAAAAATATCAGTAGCTCTTAATCTTGACCACGGAAAAGAAATTGATATGATAAAAGATTGTCTTGATTATGGTTTCTCTTCAGTTATGATAGATGCTTCAAAATATGATTTTGAAAAAAATATAGAAATAACAAAATCAGTAGTAGAAATGGCAAAAGAATATGGAGCTTCTGTTGAAGGAGAAATTGGAGTAATCAGCGGAACAGAAGATGAACATACTTCTGATGACAGTCTTTTCACAAAACCTCATGAAGCAGTTGAATTTATAGAAAAAACAGGAGTAGACTCTTTAGCAATAGCAATAGGAACTGCTCATGGAGCTCATAAATTTAAGCCAGGAGAAGATCCTAAACTAAGACTTGATATTTTAGAAGCAATAAAAGAAAAAATAGGAAACTTCCCAATAGTTCTTCACGGATCTTCATCAGTTCCTCAAGATTTTGTAAAAAGATTTAGAGAATTTGGCGGAGAAATAAAAGATGCTATAGGAATTCCTGATGAAGAACTAAGAAAAGCTTCAAAATCAACTGTTACAAAAATAAATGTAGATACAGATGGAAGACTTGTTTTTGTAAGTAGCATGAGAAAAAATCTTTCTGAAAATCCAAAAGAGATGGATTTGAAAAAAATTCTTGAATATCCTAGAGAAGAAATGAAAGAATTTTATAAGAACTATAATCTTGTTTCAGAAGATGAAGAATTGGCGGAAGACACAGCTGTAAAATATTATTATGTAGTGAAAGCGTTATTTTCAAACGAAGATAATGAAGATGTGGAAAAAGTGGGAGTTAACTTGAGTGCCATGACATTGGTAGGGACTGATTATAGTGCTGTGGTTAATCAAATGTCGTATGAATTAATCAATCCGGATATGCCGAAAGGTTTGGGTTTTTCTCTTTTGCAAGGCACTTCTAGGGAAGTTCTTATACCTTATGCAATTATTCCTGATAATATAGCAGCAAATGAAAAGAAGGCATATGAAACATTGAAGGAAAATCCACCAATGTTTCAAATAACTTCTTATCCGGTTAAAAAATTAATTGAGACAAAATGAGGACAAAAGTGCCTTTTCTGATATAATTATAATGTTACTAGAAGCAATTGAGAACTCTCCCATTCATGTGCTATATGAATAGATATGAATGCGGGAGTTTTGTAAATATAAAAATGTTTTATGGTATAGGCGCATCTGTTGAAATCTGTTATAATAAATCCAAAGTGACGACAAGGAGGTTCGTATTATGTCAAGAAGGGTATCGATCGGATATCAGGAATTTGCAGACATTATATCAAACGACCTATTCTATGTAGATAAGACATTATTTATAAAGGAATGGTGGGAGAGAAGAGATTATGTCACATTGATTACTCGGCCAAGGCGTTTTGGGAAGACGTTGACAATGAGTATGATAGAGAATTTTTTTTCTATAACACATAAGAAGAACGCGGGTTTATTTCACCATTTGAATATATGGAAAGAGGAGTCCTATCAAAAACTGCAGGGGACATATCCGGTGATCAGCATTACTTTTGCAAATGTGAAAGAACGCACTTTTCAAATGGCAAAGCAAAGGATTAATCAGATTTTGACGGATTTATATAATAAACACATTTTTTTGCTGGGTGGAGATTTATTAACGGAAGAAGAAAAGATATTTTTCAAAAGTGTTACCATGAATATGGATGAAACAATTGCCACATTGGCTATTCATAAGATGTCGGATTTCCTTAGCAGATATTATGAAAAGAAAGTGATTATCTTGTTGGATGAATATGATACTCCTATGCAGGAAGCTTATGTAAATGGATATTGGGATGAGTTATCATCATTTTTGCGAAGTTTATTGAATGCAGCATTTAAAACAAATCCATATTTGGAGCGTGCAATTATGACTGGGATAACACGTGTCAGTAAAGAACCTATTTTTTCAGACTTGAATAATTTAGAGGTTGTCACTACTATCTCAGAAAAATATGCAGACGCGTTTGGGTTTACGGAAGAAGAGGTTTTTGCTGCATTGGAAGAGTACAATTTATCTGATAAGAGCAGTGAGGTAAAACGCTGGTATGATGGATTTACATTTGGACATAAGAAAGATATTTATAATCCGTGGTCTATTCTTCATTATCTTGACAAACAAAAAGTAGGGACATACTGGGCGAATACAAGCAGCAACAGTTTAATCGGAAAAATAATTCGTGAGGGTTCCTGCCAAGTGAAAGAGTCTTTTGAAGAATTACTTGCCGGGAGAAATATTATCACGCAGATTGATGAACAAATTGTGTATAATCGACTGGATTTAGATGAAAATGCAATTTGGAGTCTTTTTTTGGCAAGTGGGTATCTTAAGATTGTAAACGAAGTGAAGTGCGATGCATCGAGCAATGAGTGGAAGGAATTGTATGAGTTATCAATAACAAACTTTGAGGTTATGGTTATGTTCCGAAATATCGTGCGTGATTGGTTTGCTTTGACGGCATCTAACTATAATGCATTTATCAGAGCGTTTTTGCAGGATGACTTGAAAGCGATGAACGCATATATGAATAAAACAGCGCTGGCAACGTTTAGCTTTTTTGACAGTGGGAGCAGACCATCCGGGGAAGAACCGGAACGATTTTATCATGGGTTCGTCTTGGGACTGATGGTGGAACTTGAAAATCGATATATGATCACTTCAAACCGAGAAAGCGGTTTTGGACGCTACGATGTAATGTTGGAGCCGAGAAATAAGATAGATGATGCGATGATATTGGAATTTAAAGTGCAGGACAGTGACGAAAAATCTTTAGAAGATACAGTCAAAGCAGCGTTGAAACAAATTGATGAGAAGCAATATGCGGTATCATTAATTGAAAAAGGAGTGCCGGAAAGCCATATTAGAAAGTATGGATTTGCTTTTTGCGGCAAACGGGTTCTGATAGGAAAATAGAATTCTGTCACCGAAAAGCTCTTATGTTCATATACTATATTGATAGATATGAGCATAAGAGTTTTTTGTGTCGTAAAACAGCAGGAGGATATAGGATGAGTGGGATTTCTGGGTGGTATGATTCATATGAAAAAAGATTTGTCGGAGAG
>ENA-OWPF01001003-OWPF01001003.1-human-gut-metagenome-genome-assembly--contig:-NODE-1003-length-27668-cov-23.291203_pt1 | contig 27668 bp, 27 predicted proteins | sample MGYA00248261_ERZ651840 | MGnify/ENA primary metagenome ERZ651840 (study PRJEB26924, sample SAMEA4378268) | human gut metagenome | biome: human gut; feature: human-associated habitat; material: faeces... | reverse complement strand
GAATTGCTCCTCTTTTTTCAACACATATGCCTGCTGCAATATTTGCAAATTCAAGATATTCTTGTCCTTCATTTTCTGTTAGTTGAAGTATATTACCTTTTCTTGTAGATAATTTGTAAAGTATTGCACCCCAAAAGGCATCTCCTGCTCCAGTTGTATCAATTACATTGCATTTTTTACTTTTTACCTTAATTTGGAAATCTTTCGTTCTTAAAAAGGAACCTTCTGAACCTAAAGTTACAAAAACTAAAGATACTCCTTGTTCTATAAGTTTTAAAGCTGCTTTCTCTGGTTCTTTATAGCCTGTTAAAAGTTCTGTCTCTTCATCAGATATTTTCATTATGTCAGCATATTTTACAACAGCTCTCATCTCTTTTATAGCAGTCTCTTCATTTCTCCATAAAAGAGGTCTATAATTTGGATCATAAGAAATAATTTTATTCATTTCTTTAGACTTCTCTAAAGCATATAAAAGTGCTTCTTTTGAAGGAGAATCTGTTAAAGATAGAGAACCAAAATGAAATATTTTACTTTCTTTTATAAGGTCTAAATTAACTTCTTCTTTTGTTAAACAAGTATCTGCTCCTGGCTTTCTAGCAAAAGAAAAAGTTCTTTCTCCTTTTTCGTTAAGAGAAACAAAAGCAAGTGTAGTAAAAACTCTTTCATCCATTATTAGTCCTTTTGTTTCTATATTATATTTTTTAAGAGTCTCTTTTAAGAATTCACCATGCATATCTTTTCCAACTTTTCCAATAAAAGCTGTTTTTGCTCCAAAATTTTCTGCAGCTACAAGAACATTAGCTGGAGCTCCGCCAGGATTTTGTTCAAAAATTTTCATGCCTGCTTCAGATATTCCACAAGGTGTAAAATCAATTAAAAGTTCTCCAAGAGCTGTTATATCATACATTATTTTTCCTCCTACTTAAAAAATATTCTATTTGACATCATTCATTCTTATAATTTTCATTATATTTCATAAAATTCTATTTGTTCTATTTTAATATTATTTCCTTCAAGAATTATATTCTCAGCATCTTTTTCTGGATAGATATTAGCTGTAAAAACTTCTTCTCCATCATTCAGATAAACTTCAATACATGAAGTATCACTAAAAATATGAATTTCTTTTAATGTCTCTAAAACACATTTTCTAATTCCTTTATATCCTCTTCCAGAATTTTCTCTGTCTAATACAAACAACTTGTTTTTATATTCATATTTCAAAATAGTTTTATTATTTTCACCAGCTCTTATGTTTAAAGTTAAATCTGAATTTACTTCTTCTAGTTTTAAAATTATTTCATAAGTTGTTCCATTAATATTAAATTTTTCTAAATTTACTTTTCCATTAACTTCTAAATTTTCAACTATAATCTTATTTTTTCTAAGCTGATGTAAATTAGTATGTGGTTTTTGATATATTTTATTATTTTCTATTTCTATTACCCTTGGAAGAGTAAGTGAATGTACCCATCCTTCTTCAACACTCGGATGTTTTAGTTCTTCAGGCATTCCCATCCAGCCAAACATAATTCTTTCTTCGGTTTTCCCTATGAAAGATTGTGGAGCATAAAATTCAAATCCTCTGTCTAATTCAATAAAATTATTTTTTTCTGTCTCTTTTATATTTCTCAAAATATATCCTGATTGATATCTATTATTATATAATATTCCGTTCGCTATTAACCCTTGAGGTGAGAAAACTAATACCCCTTGTCTATTTACTTCATAATAATCTGGACATTCACACATATATCCAAATTCTCCTTTTATGATTTCTTGTTCAAATTTCCAAGTAAAAAGATCTTCTGAACTATATAATAATATCGTTCCAGTTAAATTTTCTCTTTGAGCTCCTAAAACAACATAAAATTTTCCATTTTTTTTAAATAATTTTGGATCTCTAAAGTGTCTAGTATACCCTTCTGGAATATCATCATTATGTATCACTGGTCCTAATTTTTTAAAATTTATTCCATCTTCAGAAACTGCTAAACATTGATAACTCTCCCTTATATCTTTATTTTTTACATTTCCAGTATACATTAGATAAAGTTTTCCATCTTTTTCTATAGCACTTCCTGAATAACATCCATCTTTATCAAACCAATCAGTAGGAGAAAGAACTATTGAGAGTTCTTTCCAGTCCACAAGATTTTTACTTTTTAGATGTGCCCAATGTTTATTTTTATGTTCACAACCATCAGGATTATATTGATAGAAGACATGATACTCATTTTTATAAAATATAAGTCCATTAGGATCATTTAAAAGTCCTTTATCTGGACTTATATGAAATTTATTTTTCCACATCTTATTTTTCCTTTCTTACAAGTATTTTTGTTGAAATCATTCCTACACCCATTCCAACAGCTATCATAGCTAAATACCCAAGTAAGTTATTTCCTAAATAAGCTGGTATTGCAGGAATAAATGTAACTCCCATCACTGAAGGTGCTACTTTAAATATCATTGCAAATATTCCAGCTGCAGCTCCTCCAAGTATTCCTGATAAAAATACTTTTGAATTAGTCAAAGTAACTCCGAATAATAATGGTTCTGTTATTCCAAAGAAGCAAGGAACTATTGATGAAAATTTTAAAGCTCTCTCTTCTCTATTTTTTATAGACATTGTATAAGCAATAGCTGCTCCAGCTTGTCCAGCCATTGAAGCTGTTATTAAAGCATTCAATGGATTTATTCCTTTGCTTGCTAAATAACTTGTTTCTACTATCATAAGTGAGTGATGTAGTCCAGTAACAGTTAAAGCCTGCTGAATTCCACCAAAAACTGCTCCTCCTATTCCAAAAGGTAATCCTATTATTCCTTGAATTAAACTCATTACTAAATCTTCAATTAATGTGAAAACTGGTCCTATTACGAAAAATGCTCCTAACATTCCAATAATTATTGTTAAAAATGGTGTAAATACTAAATCAACTACACTTGGCATCCATGATTTTACCCATTTTTCTATATATGAGCCAACTATTCCCACTATTAATGCTGGTAATATTGTTCCTTGAAATCCTTCTATACTGAATATCCATAACTTTAATGGAACTGCATTTCCACTAGCAACATCCCAAGCATTTGGCAGCATTGGAGCTATTAACATTAATCCTAATACTATTCCTATTGCTGGAGTTCCACCAAATCTTTTGAAAGCTGACCAAACAACTAAAGCTGGTAAAAATATGAATACAGTATCAGTAACAACTTGTGTCATAGTTAAAATTTCTGGCGAGAACTCTATTCCAAGCTGTAATAAAAACCCTCTTAATCCCATACATAATCCTGTAGCAACTAATACTGGAATTAATGGTATAAATACATCTGCTAAAGCTCTTAAACATTTTTGAAAAGGATTTAAATTAGCATATCCTTCTTGCTTAGCTCCACTTGTTTTTATATCTCCACTATTTAAAATATCAAAAACTTTATTAACTTTTCCTGTTCCTATTATTATTTGATGCTGTCCAGATTGGTAAAAATATCCACCTATACCTTTAATAGCTTTTAATCCTTCTGCATTAATTTTTTCATTATCCTTAGCTACTATTCTTAGCCTTGTTGCACAATGCTCCATTACAGATATATTTTCTTTTCCGCCAATATTTTTTAATATTTCTTCTGCGACATTATTAAAATCCATTTCTTCCTCCATTTTTTATTTTTTTATGGTATCGTTCCCATATTATTAAAGATAATATTTTTTTATAAATTTGTCAATATATTTTTTATTTTTTAGTATTTTTATTTTTTTTGTTTTCTTTAAGAACATTTTAAAAAAATAATTTTGTTTTTTTAGGATATAATGTATAATAATTTTGTAAATATGAATTTAAGGAGATTTTAAAATGGAAAAGAAACTTACAATACTTGATATTGCTACACTTTCTGGAGTTGGAAAAAGTACAGTTTCTAGATTTTTTAATAATGGTTATGTAAGCCAAGAAGCAAGGGAAAAAATTCAAAAAGTTATTGAAGAAAATAGCTATGCTCCTAATGTTTTCGCAAGAGGAATAAAAGCTAAAAATAATAAATTTATTGGAATAATCGTACCTTGTTTAGATTCAAACATAACTTCCAATATTCTTATGTCTTTAGATAGCACTTTAAGAACCGAAGGATATACTCCTTTAATTATAAATACTAATCATAATATTGAATTGGAAAAGGCAAACCTTGAAAACTTATGGCGTTTAAATGTTGAAGCTATAATAGTTATTGCTACAGAAATTACACAGCAACATAAAGATTTTATAAAAAGAACTAAAATACCAACTGTTTTCATAGGGCAAGTCTGTAGTAACGGTTTTTCTATAGTTAATCATGAAAGTGCTGCTGGAAAAAAGATGGGTGATTATATAGGAAAAGCTGGACTAAAAAACATTCTATACATTGGAGTAGATGAAAAAGATATAATGGTTGGTAAAAATAGAAGAGATGCTGTTTTTAAGGCACTAGATAAATATAATGTAAATATTACAGAAATAAAAAGTGACTTTACCTTTGAAACTACTGAAAAACTTATATTAGAATATTTAAAAAATAACAAACCTGATTGTATCATCTCTGCTACAGATAATATGGCATTTGGTGCTATAAAAGCTATTCATGCTTGTGGTTTTAATATCCCAAAAGATATTTCAATAGCTGGATTTGGAGGATATAAGGTTTCTGAAATTATTTCTCCAAAGTTGACTACCATTAGATTCGACAATGAAAAGACTGGTAAAGAAGCTGCTAACAGCATTATCAAATTAATTAATAATCTTCCTATTCCTAAAATACAAAAAATTGAATTTGATTTTATTAAGGGAGAAAGTATAAAATAAATTATATAGGTGATAAAATGAGTTTAGAAATTGACATTTATAAATTAGCTGAAAAATATAACTTGACAGAGTCAGAAGAAATGGCTTTTAAATATATAGTGAATAATTTTGAAAAATCCCTTGAAATAGGAGTTAGAGGGGTTGCAAAAAAATGTTTTGCTTCAACATCTGTTGTGATGAATCTTTCAAAAAAACTTGGTTACAAAGGTTTTGTTGATATGGTATATCGCCTTGAATTTTATGTGAAAAATATTAAAAATGAAAAATCAAATATGAATGATAACTATTGTATAAATATGGATAAACAAAAATTAAAAAAATTTAAAAATCTTATAATAAAAGATAAGAGACATGTTTTTGTTCATGGGGTTGGTTTTTCAAAAGCTGTTACAAAATATATAGCTGAAAAATTAGTAGTTTTAGGATATTACGCAATGGTTTCTGAGTATATGGAAACTATGAAAAATAAATATTCTTGTAAAGGAGTTTTAATGTTAATATCAAAGACAGGAGAAACTTCTAATTTATTTCCTCTTTGTGAAAAAGCTAAAGCTGCTAAAATTCCAATAATTCTTTTTACAGGAAATAAAAACTCTACAATAGGAGAAATGGCAGAACTTACTTTTATAATAAAAGACTCTAATCCTATTGATGATAGAAATCTTGAAAAAAATGATTTTTTTGGAAATACAATTTTATTTTTTGAGAATTTAATAAATATGTGTCTAAAAGAAGATTAATAATAATTATAAATTAAAAAGTTTCGGCTGTTAAAATAACAACCGAAACTTTTTTAATTTTTATCTTCTTTTATTTTATAATAAAGAATTGTAATGGCCAATGTTCCTGTTATAAAGTTTGCCAAAGTAACAGGTAAATTTTTTATAAAAAGCCCATAAACAAACCATAAGATTGTTCCGCTTACAAATAAGATATACATTTTTAAAGAAATACTTTTAGTATCTTTTGTCTTTATTACCAGAAGAACTTGTGGTAAAAAAGAAATTGTTGTAAGACAGGCCGCTAATAATCCTAAATACTCCATTCTACTCTCCTTATTTTAATTATTTTAAAATAGGCCAGTATTCTTTATTAGCTTCAATTAAATCATCTAAAATTTGTTTTGCTACTGTTGCACTTGGAACTGTTTTAGACATAGTTAATGCTTGCCATAATTTTTGATATGAACCTTCTATCCATGCTTCAACAGCAAGTTTTTCAACTGTAACTTGTTGTTCCATTAATCCTTTTTGGAATTGAGGGATAGCTCCCACTCTTAATGGTTCTGGTCCATGACTTCCTACAAGACAAGGAATTTCAACCATTGCTGTTGAATCAAAGTTTTCAACTGCACCTTTGTTTTCAACTATTAAAAGCATTTTTTCTTTAGTGTTGAATGCAATAGCTCTTGCTAAGTCAACAATGTAAGATGCGTGTTCATCTATATGAAGTCCTGATCCTTCAGCTGTGTTGTTCGCAACTATTTTAGCACATTCTCCAAAAACAAATTTTTCTCTTCCGTCCATTACTTCATTTGCTCTTGTGTATTCTTTATTTGAATGTTTTACAACATAATCAGGGAATAAATAATATTTTAAATATGTATTTGGTAAAGTAGTTGGGTCAACTGCAAATACATCTTTAGCTTTTGCAAAAGTATCATTCCAGCTTGCTTCTGTGTGCTGGCTGTCTCCTTTAGAAACCACATATCCATATTTTGCAACGTGTTCTTTTATTCTAGGCATTAAGTCATTTCCTTCTTTGTCTCTTATAGATTTCCACCAACCGAAGTGATTTAATCCATAATACATAATATCCATTTCTTTTCTTGATTTAAGTCCTAAAATTTCAGCCATTCTTACTTCTATTCCGATTGGCATATCACAAATATTTAAAACTTTAGAGTTTGGTCTTAATCTTCTTGTAGCTTCTGCAACTATTGCAGCTGGATTTGAATAGTTAAGCATCCAAGCATTTGGAGAATATTTTTCCATATAATCAATAAGTCCAATAACTCCTCCTATTGATCTCATTCCATATGCAATTCCTCCAGGTCCACAAGTTTCTTGTCCAACTACTCCATATTTTAAAGGAATTTTTTCATCAAGTTCTCTCATAGGATATTTTCCTACTCTTATGTGTGCCATTACAAAATCTATATCTGTAAATGCTTCTGCTGGATCTGTTGAGTAACTAAATTTGATGTGAGGTGCTTTTTCTCTTAAAATTACTGCACATGCATCTCCTACTTTTGCTTGTCTTTCTGCATCGTTATCAAACATTTTTATTTGTCTGATTGGAAATTTATCCAGGTTATCTAAAAGCATTAAAATTATTCCTGGAGTAAATGTACTTCCACCACCTGCTATTAAGATTGAAAATTGTTTCATAATATTGCCTCCTTAAAAATTTTACTGTTTAAATTTTTTATTAATAAATTTTTTATTTGTATCTTAATTTTGTATATTTTCCCAAAAATTTCCCTTTTATTCTTCTTACATCATACTTTCAAAACTTTCTCTTACTTGAGGTACTGTAAGACCAACTATAACTTGAAAAGCTTTTCCATTTCTTACTACCCCATGAGCCTTAGCTGCTTTAAACACTGCATCTTTTGCAACTTTTGCCTCATCTTTTACTGTAACTCTAAGTCTTGTTGCACAATTATTTATTAAATCTATATTTTCTGCCCCACCAAAAGCTTGTAAGAAAGCCCAAGCCTGTTCTGCATAAGGATCATCAGTTTTCACTTTCGCAGGTTTCTCTCCATGTTTTGCTTTAAAATCTTCTTTAGTATAAAGTTTAGCTTCTTCATCATCAGCTTCTCTACCAGGAGTTTTTACATCATATTTTTCAATTAATAGTTTAAATATTACAAAGTATAAAGCTGTAAAGATAAGTCCAACTACAATTTGAGTTAACATTACATTTGAATGATTTTTTAACATTGGTAACCAGTTTGCTGCTGCTATTTCAATAAGTCCTCCACCCATGTTTCCAACAACTCCAAAAGCATACATTGTTGCTGCCATTGATGCGGCAAGAACTGCATGAATTGCAAATAAGAATGGAGCTATGAATAAGAATGTAAACTCAAGAGGTTCTGTTATTCCAGCAAAGATAGCTGTAAGAGTTGCAGGGATTAAAAGTCCTGCCACTATTTTTTTCTTTTCAGGACGAGATGTTTTATATATCGCAAGTGCTATACCTAAACATCCAAACATTTTACTATTTCCATGAAGAGCAAATCCTCCTGCTGGGAAAAGTTCTTTTAATGGTAAAGTTGAATTAGCAAATTCTAAAAGATGTTGTGTCCAATATGCTTGAATTCCAGTATCTACAACTGTTGGTCCATATACAAAAGGTCCATATACAAAGTGATGTAATCCTGTAGGAATTAAAATTCTTTCAAGGAATGTGTAAAGCCATACTCCAAATGTTCCACCTGCCACCATGAATCCTTGTAGAGATGAAATCGCTAACTGAACTTTTGGCCATACCATACATGTAAGTAAAGCACAAGGTAACATTGCAAAGAATGATATTACAAATACAAGTGTTGTTCCTTGGAAAATTCCTAAGAAATCTGGAAGCTTTGTATCAAAAAACTTGTTATGTATCCAAATAGTCAAACAAGAAATTACTATTGCTCCCACCATACTTGTATCAAGAGTTTTTATTCCACCTATCATAGCAAGTCCGCTTACTCCTCCTACGTTTTGAGTAAAATCTACTCCAAAACTTGGTCCCCAAAAAGTAAGAATGGCATTTATAAAGCTATTATAAGTCATGTAAACAATAAATGCCGCAAGACATGCTCTTGGATGTGCTTTTTTAGCAAGCCCTATTGGTAATCCAACTGCAAATACTAAAGGTAACTGTCTAAATACTGTCCAACCACCTTCTTCAATAACCATAGCAATTTTGTAAAAAGTTCCGTTTGGATCTGCCAAACTTCCAACGAAGTCAGGATTTTTTAAAACGATTGTAAGTGCAACCACAATTCCCGCAAAAGGAAATAATAACACTGGTGCAAATAATGCCCCACCTAATCTTTGAAAATGTTTTAACATACGCTTCCCTCCATATTTTTTATCTTCCATCTATCGCAATTATATCGTAAGTTTATTTCTATTTCAATACTTTTAATATCAAAAACACACATTACTAATTATGTAACGTGTTACTTTGCGTGTTTTTATAATAATGTATTTATTTTAAATATTTTAAAATAAATTCTTTTTTCAAAAAAAAAAGAGAGATTTTGATTTTTTATTTTATAAATTTTGTTATGAGCTATATTGTTATAGTGAAAAAAGGAACTTATATAATTTGGAAATTTTAATACTTAAAAATACTATGTCAAAAATAAAAACTTTGCTACATTCTAATCTACAACCAAATAAAAAAAATGCTAAAAGAAAATTTTTTCTTCTAGCATTTTCATATATAAGCATATTTTTCTATAAAGTTATTTTATCTTTATTTTCATAAGAAGTTCTCCTACTTTTACTTCTTTTCCTTTAGAAATAACCTCAATCTTTTCTACTATATCCATATTAGTAATAATAACAGGAGTTCTTACTGATGGAACTTTACTTTTTATAAATTCAAGGTCATATTCAATTAACTTGTCTCCTTTTTTCACTTTTTTTCCATCTTCAGCTATTCTTTTAAATCCTTGTCCATCTAAAGAAACTGTATCTATTCCAAAATGTACAATCATCTCTAATCCATCAGCTGTTTCAAAACTTGTAGCATGATTTGTCCCAAACATCGTTACTTCTCCATCTACTGGAGCATATATTGCTCCTTTTGCAGGTTCAATGGCACAGCCATCTCCTATCATTTTATTTGAAAAAGCTTCATCTGGAACTTCTTCTAAATCAATAACTTTTCCGTTTAAAGGAGAGTATATTTCAATCCAGTTCTCTTTTTCTTTCTTTTTTAAAAAATCAAATAATCCCATATTATCCTCCCAATTTATAACCTTTCTTCATTTAGTTTTTATGACATTTTTATACCATTCTAAAGATTTCTTTTTACATCTTTTTCTGTTCCCATTTTATTCTATCTCTAACACTGCAATTATATAGCATGATAATTTCTATTTCAATACTTTTAATTTTAAAAAAACACATTACAAATGGAATAACATGTTTTATGATAATTTTAAGATATAATATATTAATTTAATTGAATTAAAATAAAGTATACAAAAATGTGAAAATAATTTTATAATACTTTTCATAAAACTTATTATAATGAAAAAAAATTATAAAGAAATCAAATTATAATTTCCTTAGGAATAAAAAAAGACTGATAAAAATCAGCCTTAAATTGATGAAATAAAATTTTCTAATAATCAAGATAATTCATCTTTTACTATTAAAAGAAAATTCATAAACTTTTGGAGGGAGTGCAGACAATTTCTTGGACTAGTTAGGAGTGTTTAAATGAGCTATTCTAAAGAGCAAATTAAAAAAGCATTAGAACTTTATCAACAATGTAAGTCTGTTTCTCAAACTGTCCGTATCTTAGGATATCCTACAAGAGAGAATCTCTATAAGTGGATAAGTTTGTTAAAAGAGGCTAAAATATCTCGTTCTATGTCTAAGAAAGGGTGTTCACCTGACAATTCAGCTTGTGAAGGCTTTTTTGGTAGAATAAAAAATGAGATGTTTTATTCTAGAGAATGGTCAAATGTTAGCTTAGAAAATTTTAAAATTATATTAAATGATTATTTAGTGTGGTATAATACCGAAAGAATAAAAATATCTTTAGGCTTTAAAAGTCCTGAGGAGTATAGACAAAGTCTTGGATTAATATAAAAAATATTGTCCAAGAAATTGTCCGCACTCCCCTCGGTTTAAAAATTGTAAAAATACTATATTTTTCTTAAAATTCAGAAAGAATGATAGTTTTATCTTTTTTGCTTAAATCTATTAAGTCATCACTAAATCCCTCTTTGGAAAACAGTATAAAATATTCTTTTCTGTTGCTATTGTTCCATTTGACACTTTTACTTTTTTCTTTTAAACTGAGCAAAACACTTAGTCCAACTTTTTTATTACTCCATTTACATTCTCCAAAAATTATTTCATTATCTCCCAATCCTACAATATCTATTTCCTCATTATTATTCCACCATCTACCGAGTTTTTTTATTGGAAATGAAATTTCAGAATTATTAAGCAGTGTTTTTCTTGCTAAATCTTCATATATCTTAGATACCCAAAGATTAAATTCATTTTTAATTTTTTCTAAAGGATATGATAAATTTTCGATTTCCAAATAGCTTTGATAAGGATAAACATAGCTGAACCAGAATTTTAAATAATTATCCTTTATTTTATATAGTCCTTTTTTTCCATTTTCTATATTTTCAGTTACAGGAACTTCTTTTTCAAGAATATCTAAATCTATTAACTTTGTTATATATGATGTTATGCTACTTGAATTTAACCCAAGGTGTGAGCAGATAGAAGATAGTTTTGTATTTCCTAAAGCTACAGAATTTAGTATAGAAAAATATCTTGATAAATCATTAATCTCCTCTTGAAGTAAAAATTTAGGTTCTGAATAAAGAAAATTATCTTTATTAAAAATATTGTTTTCTATATTCCATAAAGGACTTTTATTTCTATCAAACTCTAAAATATATTTTGGTATTCCCCCTGTAATTGAATAAAATTCAATCAGCTCTCTTTTAGATTTATTGTCAAAAAATTCTTTATAATATTCAAAATTAATAGGCTGTAATTTTATTTGAACAGTTCTTCTTCCATATAAAGGACTGTCGTATGACAAAACTTCTGAGTACATCATAGAAATTAATGAACCACATAGTATGACCATAATATTTTTACTAACTATTTTTTCATCATATATTCTTTGAAATATAGAAGAAAAACCTTTATTCATAAGACATAAATATTGAAATTCATCTATAACCAGAACAAATTTTTCATTTCCTATTTTGTTTATAAAATAATCAAAAATCGTGTCCCAGTCATTAATTTCTATTTTTTTCAAAAATTCATCTTTAAAATGCTCTGCTAATTGATTTTTAAATCTATTAATTTGAAGAGATTCATTTTGTTTATCAGCAAAAAAATAGAAAGCATTTTTATCTCTTATAAATTCTTTTATAAGAGTTGTCTTTCCTGTTCTTCTTCTTCCATATAAAACAACAAAACTATTTTCTCTATTGTATTCTTTTTCTAAAGTAGACATTTCTCTTTTTCTATCAATAAACTTCATAGTTTCACCTCGCATAATATTTATTTATATTATAGCATGGTATTTTACATAATTCAAATTATGATAATTTAAATTATATTTTGTGACTTTAGTCATCGGGAGTAGTCAGAAGTTTTTAGGGATATTCTTATTATTTTTTGTTATTCTTCATATTTTTCTTAATAGATTTTTGTATAAAAATATTTTTAAAGAAAAATATAATTTTAAAAGAATATCTAACATAATGGGTAAGAAGTCACCCACCTCTATAGGTGGTGTGATGAATTGCCTAATTTATAATTTTATGACTAACGTCAAAGAACATTAGTAACTGAATATATAAGGTTAAGTCAAGTAAACTGTTGCCTTAACCTTATATATTCACAGTATAGTTTTGTTGTTACAAAACATAAAAGCATTGACAAACAAAATGCTAAATTATTATATAAATTCAGGCTAGGAACTAGCCGTAGAGCTTGGTAAATATAACTAGGTTACTAGTTACTTCCCAAGAAGCTCCCACTTCTTAAAGTGGTGAGCGGTTCACAACTACAGTTATACTTATTCTTTTAAGTATTTTTATACTTTTATTTTTTACAGGAATAAAAATATTACAGTGTAAACAAATGGGAATTTCCTACAAAATTTATTCCGATATTCATTTTTACTCTTCATTTTTAGAAATTTTCTTTGCTGTTATACATTTTATTGATTCTAAAAAATTTTAAAATAAAAATGGCCTAAAATTTTTCAGACCATTCACAATAAACTAATAAAATTAAGATATAAATATCAAATAAAATTCATTATTTATCTTTTATTATAATATTTTTTCCAAAAATTGACGAGCTCTATCTGTTTTAGGATTTCTAAAAAACTCTTCTGGTTTAGTGTCTTCCAATAAATATCCATCTGCTAAAAAACAAATACGATTAGAAACTTCTCTTGCAAATTTCATTTCATGAGTCACAATAACCATTGTCATTCCTATTTTAACTAATTCTTTTATAACCTCCAAAACCTCTTTTACCATTTCAGGGTCTAAGGCTGATGTTGGTTCATCAAATAGAAGAACATCGGGTTCCATAATAAGAGCTCTTATTATGGCAACTCTTTGTTTTTGACCACCTGATAATTTATTAGGATATTGATTTTTTTTATCTTCAAGACCTACTTTCTTTAATAATTCTATAGATTTTTTTATTGCTTCATCTTTATTCATCCCTTTTACATTTATTGGGGCATAAATCATATTTTCTAATACTGTCATATGTGGAAATAAATTAAAATGCTGAAATACCATTCCTACTTTTTCTCTAATTTTCATGATGTCAGTTTTTTTATCTGTAATGTCTGTTTGGTTAATTAATATACTTCCACTTGTAGGAATTTCTAAAAGATTTATACATCTTAATAATGTCGATTTTCCAGAACCTGAAGGTCCTATTATCGTTACAACTTCCCCTTCTTTTATATTTAATGATATATTTTTTAAAACTTCCAAATTATTAAATTTTTTCTTTAAATTTTTAATTTCTATCATTTTTTCTTAATCTCCCTTCTAATATATTTGCAAAACTTGTCAAAATCATAACCAAAATATAATACATTAAAGCAACTATTATAAATGGTTCAAATGCCAAATATGTAATATTCATAACTGTTTGTGAGGCACGCATCATGTCTATAACTCCTATTGTTGAAACCAAAGAAGATTCTTTTAATAGGGCTATCATTTCATTTACTAAACCAGGTAAAACTACTTTTATAGCTTGAGGTATTATTATATCTTTCATCATTTTATAATATGGAATACCTAAAGCCATTGCTGCTTCATATTGTCCTTTATCAATGGATTGAATTCCTCCTCTTAATATTTCTGAAACATAAGCTGCCGAATTAAGCCCAAAAGTTATCACAGCTGCATTAAGAGTTGGAATCTTATACCCTATAAGCTGAGGAGTAGCAAAATATACTAAAAATAATTGTACTAATAGTGGTGTTCCTCTAAATAGTGATGTATAAATATTTGCGAATATCTGAAGAAATTTTATTTTTGAGACTTTTATCAAAGCCAAAATTGTTCCTAAAGTAATTCCAGCTATTGCTGAAAGAACTGTAAATTTTAATGAAATTATCAATCCATTTATAAATAATTTTTTATATTCTAAAACTCTTTCAAAATGTAAATTTAATCCTTCATCTTTTATTTCATCGTTATTTGAAATTTTATTGATATTATTATTTTTATCTATTCCAACAAGCTCTTTTTCTAATACTTTTTGGGGATTTATTATAAAGCTCTCTCCTTCTTCCCCAAGCCATTTTTTAGCTATTTTACTTAATTTTCCATTTTCTTTTAAAGTAACTAAAGCTTTATTAAATTCCTCTGTTAAAATAGAATTTTTTTGACATGCAATAGCAAAAGAAGAATTGCTTGATTGAAATTCTTTTTCTGTCAAAAGATGAGAAGTTAATTTAGGCTGTTTTTTTACAAATTCTACTGCATGGCTTCCATCTACTATTGCTCCTTCTGCCCGCCCGCTTAATACTTCTTGCACTGCTACAACACTGTTTTCTAAAGAAACCAATTTCGCTCCCTTTACTCCCTGAGCTATTTTTTCATAACTTGTTCCAAAAGTTGTTGCTATTTTTTTCCCTTCTAAACTTTTTAAAGTTGAATACTCTTTATTCCCTTTTAATGATATTATAGCTATTTTAGGAAAAAAGTATCCATTTGTAAAATCTACACTTTTCTTTCTTTCCTCTGTTGGAGACATTCCTGAAATAATAAAATCTACTCTTTTACTTTGTAATCCTCCTATCAAACTACTAAATTGTGTATTCATTATTTCATAAGTAAATCCTAACTCTTCTGATAAAGCTGTAGCTAAATCTATATCAAAACCTACAACTTTATTTTGTCCATTTTCATCTAGGATTACATATTCTAATGGTGGAAAATTAGCACTTGTTGCCATTACAAAATGCTTCCCTTCAAAAATTTTTTTATTTTCTGCAACTGTATTAGTAAAAAAACATACAAATACAATCAATATTGCAAAAAATTTTGAAACCTGTGTTTTTAATATTTTTTTCATTGACTCCTCCTAAAAAATTTAAAATTTTATATATTTTTATTTTCTAAAAAAATTTTTTCAGAAAATAAATATGAAACTTTGTTTTAGATTATTTTTTTGTAATAAAAAAACCGGTCAGTTCTTATAAAACTAACTCGGTTTTAAAATTTTTATGTTAAAGTAAAATTTAAAAAATTTTAAATTTCAAAAAAATAATATAAAGATAAAACACTGTCAGAATCTTGGAAATGACAAAATAAAATGATATTCTTTTTTCATTGTATTTTCTTTCCTTATCCTTAGTGTAAACATCTTTATTTCCTCCATTTTTTATTTAAAATGGATTATATTACATTTATTCTTAAAAGTCAATTACTTTTCTATATATTTTTCAGAAAGTCCCTTCTTAGTATTTATTATCAGAAATTTTTAAATTGATATTTTTATAAAGATTTATCACATTCTATTTATACTACTATCTTATTTTTTAATGAAGTTAAATTGTTTAAAATTAAAAACTGCACTATATCTTAAACACTTAAGATTTTTAGTGCAGCTAAAATTTTAATAAGGAATTCCAAGTTTCTCTTTTAAGGCTGTTGTTAAAACCGCTGAGCAGTTTATCTTTTTTTCTTTTACTATATCATTAAGCCATCTAGGAATTGTTACATTTTTTCTTTCCATTTCATTTTTATACTCATCTCTATAAGTAGCCATATAAACCTCTACTAATTGAATAAAATCTCCATTTTCTAATTCAGTGGTATCAGTATATGGAATTGTAGGTTTAGGTATTTCTTCCTTTTCCTCTTCCAAACAGCTTAAATATATTCCTAGACAATCTTTTGCCATAAACAGAGCATCTTCTAAATCTTCTCCTTGAGTATTTGCCATTGGTAAATCTGGAAATTCTATCCAGTATCCACCTTCTTCTGCCACATGAAATATTGCGGGATAAATATATTTATCTTTCATATCAATATCCTCCTTACATTTAAGAGAAACTAGAGCTATTTAGCTCTAGCTTCCTTAAGAATTTTATTGTACAACCCTTTACCAATATCTTTATTATGCTTCGGAATAGGCAAGACTTTCCCATTCTTAGTATAAATATAATGGCTGCCTTTGGTTCTACAATATTCCCAACCATTTTCTTTTAATAGTTGGATGAGGTCTTTAAAGTTTGAACCCATGGTATCACCTCAATTATATTATACACACTAAAAATGTGTATGCCAATAATTGAATTGAGCACTTGACAGGGTACAGATCATTTATTTCAGGTCTCCTTTTCAATTACTAAATTATTCATCTATTTTTATGAAACTATTTGTTTCTCCTTGAACCTTTGGTAAATGTCCGTCCCATTTTTCTATCGCCATTTTCTTTAATAGCTGAGGTGTTAAAGTTTGTGATTCAATAGCATTTGCTTTAGCTCTTATTTCTCTTTCTTTAAGTTCAAGTTCTGCAACTTTAACTTTATTTTCATACTCAATAAGAATTTTTTGCTGTTCAGCTTTAGCTCTTTCAACAGCTTGCTCAGCTACTTTCTTTTGTTCAATAGCTTTTTCATATTCATCACTAAAATCATGATTAATAATGCTTACATTGTTAACAGACATTCCATATAGAGAAAAATCATCTGCAATATCTGTATTTATTATTTGGCTGATTTCAGCTCTTTTAGAAACAAATTCTTCAATAGTATACTGAGCAATAGTTGCTTGAACTACTTCTTTAGCACGAGGTCTTATAAATCTCTCTTCATGTTTATTGTTAAATGCTTTATATAGTTTCTCTGGGTCAGAAATACTAGCTTGAACTGTCAACTCTATTTTTATACTCTGCATATCTTTTGTAGAAACTTCCATAGTAGTATCCATTTCATCTGTTTTTCCAAAGATATATGTTTTTTCTCTTGTCTCCATAAGAGTTTTAGTTTGTATTATTGGAAGTTTAAAGTTTAGTCCCTCAGTATCAATTCTTGTTATCTTACCGAATGTACTTACAACTGCAACTTCTCCAGTTTTAACAGAATAGCAGCTATTGAATATTCCTATTGCTATTAACATTACAATAACTATTATTGAAATCAGTTTAACCGGTATTGGCATTTCTTGTTTTTTCATATTTTTTCTCCCTTACATCTAATTTAGTTTGTAAAAACTAATAATAAGCAACTGCTTTCTTACCATCAAAGACTAAACCTATTTTTATGATTTCTTTTATTTCTTCACTTATCAATATAGTATCATATTTATTTTCTTCTATCTGCTCAAGGGCTTTTTCTGCCTCTTTTTCAAAATTTTTTGTTTTAGCTCTTTTTAACTCAAATATATACCCTATCCATTTTTTATTTCTTGGCTTTAAAATTATATCAGCTCTGCCATATCCTGTTTCTGGATTTGGTTTCATTTCATAATAATCATCTAAGGCATAAAAAAATCCTGCAAGTAATGTTTGATATGGATTTTCAAGTTTTTTATTTGTATCATAAAAACTTATTGCATTAAGCACAACCTTTTCTAAAATTCTTATGATTGTATTTATATCTTTACTTTCTAAAGCTGCTTTCATACTTGTTATGTTACTTTTTCCTTTAAATACTATTTCAGCAAAAAGACTTTTGAAAAATGATTGTATCTCTTTATTAGGAATTTTAACTAAATATGCTTCACTGTTTATTTTTTCTTTTACAGTTAAATATCCTGAAAAAAGCATAAGCTCCCAAAGTCTATTTGTGTCTAAATCATTTCCTAAAGCTACATTTTCATTAACATATATAGTTTTTTCCTGACCATTTACTAAATTATCCAAGTCCTCAAAAACTATTCCATCTGAAAGTAGTAATAATTCTTTAATTAAAACATTTCCTGAAGTATTTACCCAATAAGGTTTTAATTCTTTACCGTCAATGTAATTTAAAATGCTCCATGGATTATATACTTCAGCATCTCCAAATTTATAGCCATCATACCAAGATTTTACTTCTTTTATTTGACATTCTAAGTTATAACATTTTAAAGTATTTTCTACTTCCTTTTGAGACAAACCAAAATATTCATCATAATCTTTATTTAAAATAGTATTTACTTTTAAATTATTAAGATCAGAGAATATTCCCGCTTGAGCAACTCTTACTGCTCCTGTAAGAACTCCCATTTTAAGATTGAAATTAGTTTTTAAAACATTACTATATAAAGTTTTGAAAAAATCTACTGCCTCTTTATAATAACCATGTCCATAAGCATATGTTAATGGTGCATCATATTCATCTATTAAAACTATTACTTGCTTTTTATAATATCTGCATAGTATATCTGTTAATGTCAGTAATGATTCACTAAGTTCTGCCTCACTTATATCTTCCCTTAATATCATTTTTTCAAATAAAGCAGTATCAAATTTATCTAATTTTTCTATTAAATCTCTGTATTCAGCAAATAACTTAGAAATCTTAATTTTTAAGCTATCTATAAGTTTTTCTAAAGTATCTCCTATTAAACCTTTCAAACTAATAAAAATTACAGGATATTTTCCCTGCTCTACAAATACAGGAGATTTTTTTATATATAGATTATTAAATAATTTTTTATTATCTTCATCTTCTCTTATATCAAAAAAATATTTTAGCATAGACATATTAAGAGTTTTTCCAAATCTTCTTGGACGAGTGAAAAGTTTAACTAAAGCTCCATCATTCATTATTTCTTCAATAAATTTAGTCTTATCAATATAGAAGTAATCGTCTGTTATTAACATTTTAAAATCTTCTATCCCAATAGGAATTTTCTTCATATCTACACCTCTCTTTCTTTTGATTTATATACATTATACCATATATTCCTCTGTTATTGCTTTACTATCTTATAAAATTAAATACAGAACACAGCATACAGAGGAACACTCTTTATTCCGTTTTCAAATCCAAAATTTTTTCCTGAAACTCTTATTGAGTATTTAGGGGAATATCTTTTTATATAGTTATTAAGACTTGTAGCTCTAACATGCTCAGCACTTTTTACCTCTACTGGAATAATATTTCCCTCTTTATCTTGAATTACAAAATCTATTTCTAAAGTTTGATTTTTCTCAAAATAATAAGAGGCATAGTTATTCATAGCTAAAGCTGAACAGACATAATTCTCAGTTAATGCCCCTCTAAACTCTGCAAAAGTATCATTTCCATATAAAATTATATTAGCAGGTATCTCAAATTTTGAACATAATAACCCTGTATCAGCTAAATATATTTTAAACGATGAAGGCTCTGAATAAGCTTTTAATGGTAATTTTCCCTCTGTTACTTTAACGCATTTATTAATTACTCCAGAAGATACAAGCCATTCAATAGGAACTTCATACTCATTTGCCCTTGCTCCAGATTTAATAACCTTATATTGAAATTTCTTATTTTCCTTTGCTAATTGAGCTGGTATACTATTAAAGGTATTCATTATTTTTACAGTTTCATAAGGTGTTGCATATTTTGCCATATCTGCAATATATGAATCATTAAGAGTTTTTTGTGATGAATAAACAAAATCAAAATTTTCTGTTTCTATATAATCTAAGATAACCCTTGGCATTCCACCTATAACAAGGTATTTCTTATAATATTCCATAGCTTTATCATGTAAAGAAAATATCTCATTACTATTAAAATGTTCTCTTATCATTTTAGAAAGTTCTATTTCATTTAAAGCCCATAAAAACTCTTCAAAATCCATAGGATACATTCTTAATAATTCTACTTTCCCTACTGGAAAAGAATAGCTTTCTCTATTTAATGCCACTCCTAAAAGGTTTCCTGCACATATAATATCATAATTAGGTTTCTCTTCATAAAAATATTTTAAAGAAGTTAATGCTTTTTCACTAGCTTGTATCTCATCAAAAATAATAAGTGTTTCCTTTTCTAAAATAGTACTTCCTGAAAATACTGAAAGCTCTCTTATAATTCTTTCAGGATTCAAATCCTTTTCAAAGATTCTATTTAGATCCTTTGAGTTCTCAAAGTTAAAATAAACACTATTCTTATAATTTTCTTTTCCAAAAGAAAAAGCTATATAAGTTTTTCCTATCTGCCTTGCACCATCTATTATAAGAGGTTTGTGATTTTCTCCATTTTTCCATTCAATTAATTTTTCTTCTATTTTTCTCTTCATCTTTTGCTCACCTCTTAAAAAATGTTTTTTATATATCTTATTTTATCATAAAAAATGTTATATTGATACACTTTTTATTTTTACGATTTTAAAAATCTCTCACAACATAGTATAATAATAAATTTATCATCTCTTGACTATATTTTTCTAAAATAAAAACCACTCTATAAAAATTTAATGCAAAAAAAGAGAAGCCTATTTTGGCTTCTCTAAAATTCATTAAATGCTATTATTTTGCTTCGTAAACTGAAACTTGTTTTTTGTCTTTTCCAAGTCTTTCAAATTTTACATAACCATCAATTAAAGCAAATAAAGTGTGGTCTTTACCCATTCCCATGTTGTTTCCTGGATGGAATGCAGTTCCTCTTTGTCTAACGATGATGTTTCCAGCTTTTACAACTTCTCCATCATATTTTTTGATTCCAAGATATTTAGGATTTGAGTCTCTTCCGTTTTTAACAGAACCTTGTCCTTTTTTATGTGCAAATAATTGTATATTTAAAGTAAATTGCATCTATTTTTCCTCCTTCTCTACAAGCTTTACATTTTTAGGATATTCTTTTGATAAATTTTCGACCATCAAAGCCATGCTTTCTAAAAGAGCATCTAATTCTTTTTCTTTTCCTAAAGTATTCATACCTCTCATATCTACCATTAAGTATCCATCAGAATCAATTTCAAATTTAGGCATCAGATCAAGAACATCTTGTATCCCTCCCAAAGGCAGCTGTAATGCCATTGAAAGTGCAGCACAAACTATATCCTCTCCATACTCAGCATACTCTGAATGTCCGGTAGCTTTGTACCCTACAATTCTACCATTTTTTCTATAAATTGTAACTTTTGTCATAAAACAATTAAGCGTTTATTGAAGTAACTTTGATTTCAGTGAATAATTGTCTGTGACCTTTTTTTCTGTGGTACCCTGTTTTTGGCTTGTATTTGAAGTTAACTACTTTAGCACCTTTACCTTGAGCTACTACTTCTGCTACAACTTTTGCTCCTTCAACTACTGGAGTTCCAACTTTTACAGTTTCTCCATTAGCTACTAAAAGAACTTCAGTTAATTCTACAGTTGTGTTAACTTCAGCATTTAATTTTTCTACTCTTAATACGTCACCTTCTGCAACTTTGTATTGTTTACCACCAGTTTTTATAACTGCGTACATCTTAACACCTCCAAAAGTATTGCAATCGCTGGTTAGGGTTGCTGATGACCCTTTCCAAGCGTAATCTACGGTAAAGTATATCATAATATATGTATTATGTCAATAAAAATAAGGGAAAACTACTTAATATTTATTTTAGCTCTCAATAAATATTTTATTGCAATTTTATAAAAAACAGTATATTATTTACTAAGATAGTAAATAATATGATCAAGGAGAAAAATATTGATGTTTCAAAGAACTGAACTTTTAATTGGAAAAGAAAATCTTAATAAACTTCAACATTCACATATTATAGTTTTTGGTGTTGGTGGAGTAGGTGGATTTGCTATTGAAGCTCTTGTTAGATCTGGAATTGGTGAAATCTCTATTGTAGATTTTGATACTGTTGATCTTACTAACTTAAATAGACAGATAATAGCTACTCAAAATAGTATCGGAAAACTTAAAACATCTGTGATGAAAGATAGACTTTTTTCAATAAATCCCAATGTAATTGTTCATGAATTTCCAGAAAAATTTAGTATGGAAAATAGTGATCTATTTTTTAAAGATAAAAAATATGATTATATTGTTGATGCTATTGACTTAGTAACTTCTAAACTTGCACTTGCTGAAATAGCTAAAAATTTATCTATTCCTATTATCTCGTCAATGGGAACTGGGAATAAAATTGAACCAACAATGCTAGAGGTTGCCGATATTAATAAAACATCTGTTTGTCCTTTAGCTAGAGTGATGAGAAAGGAATTAAAAAATAGAGGTATTAAGAAATTAAAAGTAATCTATTCGAAAGAACTTCCAAAAAAGCCTTTCAATGAGAGTGGAAGCAGAGAAAAAAAAGTAAACGTTGGAAGTATAGCTTTTGTTCCTTCAACTGCTGGACTTATAATAGCTAGTGAAATTGTTAAGGATCTATGTAATTTTTAGGAAATTTAGGAGGAAAAATGAAAAAGATAGGAATATTTTATGGTACTACATCTGGAAATACTACTGGTATTGTTGATGAGATGGAATTTTATTTAAGAAAAGATGATTATGAAACTTTTAATGTTGCAGATGGAATCTCTCAAATGAAAGATTTAGAAAATCTTATTCTTGTATCTCCAACTTATGGAGTAGGAGAACTTCAAGCAGATTGGGAAAATGTATATGATGAATTTAAAAATATAGATTTTACAGGTAAAACTGTTGCAATAGCAGGATTAGGAAATCAATTTGCTTTTGGTGAATCATATGTTGGAGCTATGAAAGTTCTATATGATGTTGTTGTTAAAAATGGTGGAAAAGTTATTGGATTTACTTCTACAGAAGGATATCATTATGAAGAGTCTGAAGCTGTTATTGGTGATCAATTTGTTGGACTTGCTCTTGACGAGGGAAATCAAGGAAATGATACTCCTGAAAGAATTGAAAAATGGATAGCAGATATTAAACCTCAATTTAATTAAGAATTTAAAAAGCCTCTCTTAAAAAAGAGAGGTTTTTTACTATTATATATATACATATTTTATGGAAGCTTATATCCGTATTTTTCTAATGCTTCTAACGGAAACTCCACTCTAACTGTTAAAAGTGGATCTACAACTTGACATACAGCCATATCTGAAAGCAGTGACATCAACATTCCTGTTCTTACATCATTTTGTTTTGTAGCCTCTTTTACAAACTCAAACATCTCTTTAGCTGCCATATCTCCTGCTTTATCTAAATCTTCAGCTGATTGAATAGACATAACCTTTCCTCTTGAATATAAAAATGGTGTTGGCAGTTTAATATTCTTTAATACACTTACTTTAACAGTTATCTCTCCAGCTATTTCTAAACCACAAATAAATACCTCTCCATCTCCCATAAGAGCATGAATATCCCCCATTGATAAAAGTCCGCCTTTAACATTTACTGGTAAATATATTGTTGAACCTTTAACTATCTTTTTACAATCCATATTTCCACCATGTTTCCCTGGTGTAGTTGTAGGAACTCCCTCTTTTTCACTAGGAGCTGTTCCTATAACTCCTATCATTGGATCTGCATCTAAAATTAATTTATCATCAAAATATATCTTATTATCTTTCACTTGAAAGATTATGGCCTCTCTCTTTTCGTACTTTTCATGAAAAACTCCTGCTGTTGTAGAGGCTCTCATTACTCCCCAAGAACGTAACTTGATATCTTCTATCTCTACTTTTAATATATCTCCAACCTCTGCTCCTTCAACATACAAAGCTCCTGTTACTGGATTTGAAAGTCCCTCTCTATCTCCTAAAGGTCTTTCACTACTTGTAATGGTATTATCATAACAATCTCTTGTTTCAAAAACTACTGTCTCTCCACTTTTACAATATCCTGCTGGCTTATTATCCCATTTCATAATATCATTTACAGTTTCTTTAGTAATATAAAGCATTGTTACCCCCTTTTTATCATAAGAATAGCTGAAGAAAACTTCAGCTACTCATCATTCTATTATCTTTGTACCTTTTTAAAATCCTCTACAAAATCTCCTATATATTGGATTACATCTTTTAAAATTCTTTCTCCTAGTTCTTTAGTAGAATTTTTAGGATCATATGGTCCTATCCATCCATGAGGAACTACGCTTTTAAAATCTCTTACTATTTTAACTGTTCCATTTTTATATGTCAAAAGTGAAATATATTTATTTTTAATCTCTTCTGAAAGATCATTTATTATCAAAGGTTCACAATAAGAAAGATTTACTGAACTTTCATCTACTGCCATAGCTACACTTGTTTCTTGAATATCTCCATGTCCACCATCATAATCTGGACTTAAAAGTTTAGCCAAGTTCCACCAATCTATTGTAGCTACTATTCCCCCTTTTTCATAAGTATCTAATCCTACTTGATCTAAAGCAGCTATATTTCCACCATGTCCATTTACAAATATAAATTTTTTAACTCCGTGTTTTAACAATGATTCAGTAATTGAATTTAAAACTCTAATTAAATTTTCTGTTCCGATATTAATTGTTCCTGGAAAATCTTTAATTGATTGACAGTTTCCATATGGAATTGGTGGTAAAGCTAAAATATCATCTCTTTTAGATAATTCTTTAACTATATAATCTGGAATTATATAATCAGTTCCCAAAGGTGCTTGAGCACCATGATATTCTACACTTCCTATTGCTATCATTGCTATTGGTTCTTTTTTTATAAATTCTACTGCATCTTTTGCTGGTACATTACTTATTTTCATAAATTTTCATCTCCTATTTAATTTCTGTAAATTCTATATTATATAAATCAAAGAATCCTGTTGGATGTAATTTGAAATTTGTAACATATTTTTGCATTCCTACATTTTGATTAGTATACACCATAGTTATAACTGGTACTTCCTCTTGAACTATTTTTTGTACCTCTTTATAAGCTTCTTCTCTTTCATTTTGATCAATTGATGTTCTTGCTATATCTAAAAGTTCATCAACTTTTGGATTTGAGTAAAATGCTCTATTTCCTGGACGTCCATGAGCTGAAGTATGGAATAATGGATATAGTCCATAATCCCCATCTCCTGTTACAGTTACCCATCCAAGAATAAACATATCATGTTCTCCTCTTGCTGTTCTATCTATATAAGCTCCCCACTCTAAAGTTTCAATGCTTGCTTCAATTCCGATAGCTTTAAATTGATCTTGAAGAATAGTTGCTATATCTTTTCTAATAATATTATCATTTACCCAAATACTTGTTTTAAATCCATTTGGATACCCAGCTTCTGCAAGTAAATTTTTAGCCTTTTCTCTATTAAATTCATACATTTTAGCATCTTTATTATATCCAGGAATTTTTGGTCCTATTGGTGAATTTGCAGGAACAGCCGTATTTTTATATGCAACTTCTATGATATCTTTTACATTTATTGCATATGCCATTGCTTGTCTCACTCTTACATCATTAAAAGGTGCTTTTGTTGTATTTATTCCTAAATAAGAATTTCCTAATGATGCTTCCATTAAAAAATTAAGTTTTTTATTCTCTTTTATTTTATCTATGTCTACAGGTTCAACATCATATACAATATCAACCTCTCCTGTTTCTAAAGCTATTGTTCTATTAGTTCCTTCAGGAATAGATCTTATAACTATATTTTCTATCTTCGCTTTTCCTTCATAGTAATCTTCAAAAGCTTTTAAAGTTATTCTATCTCCTGATTGCCAATCCACAAATTTATATGGTCCTGTTCCTATAGGATGTTGTCCATAAGCATCTCCAGCTTCTAAAACTGCCTTTTTATTTAAAATAGCTGCTCCTGGATGAGAAAGATGTTTTAATAGTGGACCAAATCCTCTTTTAGTAATTACTTTTACAGTATTTTCATCTATAACTTCTACTTTTTCAATCTCACCTATTAAAAATGAAACTGTTGGCTGCTCTTGCATTCTATCTAAAGTAAATTTTACATCCTCAGCAGTTAAAATTTCTCCATTATGAAATTTTACACCTTTTCTTAAATGAAAAATAGTTGTTTTTAAGTCTACTATTTCCCAACTTTCAGCAAGATCAGGGACTATTTCCATATTTTCATCTTTTTTTACTAATAAATTATAAAGTTGTTGATATACTCTTACACTTGGTGTATCAATTGCTTTTTGCGAATCCAGAGTTCTTGCATCTGCTCCTTGTGCAACTATTAAAGTATCCTTTGCCTTAACATCAATTTTATCTTTCCCACATGCTGTTAATAAAATTAAAATTAATAAAAATAAATATTTTATTTTTTTCATATTTTCCCTCCTTAAAAAATTTTTTTTATAGTTATTATTTAAAATATTTATACCACCTTTTTTTATTAAAGTCATATATATTTTTAAAATATATTATATTATTTTGGTATATCTCTATTTAATTCTTTATAGATAAAAATAATAAAGTAATATATAATATATACATCAAATCTTGAGGAGGTAAATTATGATTAAAGAAGCTTGTGTTGAATCACTTATTGATGCTCTTGAAGCCGAAAAAAGAGGAGCAAATAGAATAGAATTATGTGATAACTTATCTCAAGGAGGAACTACTCCATCTTATGGAACTATAAAAATAGCTCTTTCTACCCTTAAAATACCTATTTTTCCTATAATAAGACCTAGAGGTGGAGATTTTTGTTATACTCCAGCTGAAATAGAAGTTATAAAAGAGGATATTAAAGTTTGTAAATCTTTAGGAGCTAAAGGAGTTGTATTAGGAATTCTTACAGCAGATAAAAAAATTGACTTTAAAACCCTTGCTGAATTTATGGAACTAGCAAAACCTATGGAAGTAACTTTCCATAAAGCTATTGATGAATTAGAAGATCCAACTTTAGTTATTGATGATCTAATTAATCTAGGTGTTAAAAGAATTCTTTCTTCTGGAACAAAACCTACTGCCTTAGAAGGAAAAGATATGCTTAACAAAATGATTGAAAAAGCTGGAGATAGATTAACTATTGTTGTAGCCGGAAAAGTTACAAAGGAAAATTTACCAGAAATTTCATCTTTAATTCCTTCTAAAGAATATCATGGAAAAATTATTGTTTAATTTTTAAAATTAAAATAGGCAATCTGTCTTTCGTTTGACAAATTGCCTATTTTTTATCTATTTTATAATAATATCTCCAACTATCATATTTAATTGTTTGACCAACACATTAGGATCTATTTCTATTTGTATCCCTCTAGCTCCACCGCTAACAAAAATTGTATCTTTTACTAAAGCTGATTCATGGATATATGTCTTATGTTTCTTTTTTATTCCTATTGGAGAACATCCCCCTCTTATATATCCAGTCATATTAAATAACTCTTTTAGCTCTAACATCTCAACTTTTTTATCCCCAGCTAATTTCGCTAATTTTTTAAGATCTATTGTATCACTTCCAGGAATACAAGCTACTAACATCTCTCTTTTTTCATTTAACAGCACAAGAGTTTTAAAAATTTTAGTAATATCTTGTCCTGTTTTTATAGCTACTGCTACTGCCCCTAAATCATTTTCATCAACTTCATATTCTATAAAGTTATATTTTATCTTATTTTTATCCAACTCTCTCATAGCATTTGTTTTTTTCATTTTTTATCTTCTCCCTTTGAAAAAATTTTCCAAAAAATAAAAAAATGGCGCTTCCTAATGGACTCGAACCATTGACACTGCGGTT
>ENA-OWPF01001002-OWPF01001002.1-human-gut-metagenome-genome-assembly--contig:-NODE-1002-length-27673-cov-3.313238_pt1 | contig 27673 bp, 20 predicted proteins | sample MGYA00248261_ERZ651840 | MGnify/ENA primary metagenome ERZ651840 (study PRJEB26924, sample SAMEA4378268) | human gut metagenome | biome: human gut; feature: human-associated habitat; material: faeces... | reverse complement strand
AGCCTGAATCAGATTCAAAGGGCACTGGTCAGACTGAATCCGGCCAGAGCCAGGCAGCAGCGGAGACAAAGGCTCCGGCTGATGAGTCCACGCTTCCGCCGACAGGAGGAAGAGGGGACGGTGAGGACCAGACCGTGTCCGCGGCCAGCTATAAGGTCTATACTGTGGCGGACGGTGAGACATTGTATGGAATCTGTTTTTAACTGTATCATAACCTGCAGCATATAGATGAAATCTGCCGGGTCAATTCCCTGACAGATGAAAACAGTATTTATGCAGGTCAGAAGCTGCTTCTTCCTTAAGATATATCAGGACGGAGATTTTTTGTTTTGCAAGGATTGGCTGTCGATTTTTCCTGTGAAATGTTGTATACTTAAGCGAGTATGAAGAAAAGAACATTTCACAGGAGACAAGGATGGATAATACCAGTTTAATGAACCGTGAAAATAAAAAAAGACAATTGCGGCGTCAGATCGTTCCTCCCAGGTATCAGACGGAAGAGGAAAGTGAACAGGCGATCCGCAATGCTCATAAAAAGACAGTCAGGAAGCGACTGGCTGTTCTGGCAGTTGTGGCAGTGCTCTTAGGAGGTGCTGCTTTTGGTATTTATTATTATGACCGTTATCATTCCTTTTACGATTATCAGGTCGTGTGGGAGAAGAGCCTGGCAGAGGAAAATCAGGAAGCAGCAGTAAAAGGAGAGGGAAGTTTCTGCGAGTATGTAGACTTTGGTGATGGGGTGATCAAATACACCAAAGACGGAGCTTCTTATATTGATGGCAGGGGAAAGACCATCTGGATCCAGAGTTATGAAATGAAATCCCCCTTTGTTTCTGTCAACGGCGAATTTGCTGCCATTGGGGACAAACAGGGAAATTCCATTTATATCTGTGATAAAAATGGAATTCAGGGTCAGGCGACAACTTCTCTGCCGGTTTTAGAGCTTTCTGTTTCAGCAAAGGGCGTTACTGCGGCTGTGGAGGAGGATTCTAAAGCCAGCTACATTTACCTTTATAAAAAGGACGGAAATCCTCTTGATATCTATGTGAAATCGCTTCTGTCCGGCGACGGTTATCCAGTTGATGTAAGCCTGTCTCCCGGAGGAACCCAGTGGATCACCTCTTTTATGTATTTAGAAGATGGTATGATTAAAAATAAGGTTGTATTTTACAACTTTGGTCTGGGAAAAAATGATCCCAAGCGTGTAGTCGGCGTATTTATGCCCCAGGATCTTTCAGACGCCATGGCAGGCCGGGTGCGGTTTATGGATGACAGCCATGCGGTGATTTTTACGGACAAGGGACTGCAGTTTTTTTCGACCCGTATTGAAACGTCTCCGGAATCCACGGCTCAGATCCTGTTAGACGAAAATATCCGCAGTATCAGTTATACCGATCAGTATGCGGCTGTGGTCACAGATAATTCCGAGGGTTCAGAGCCTTATCGGCTTCATGTGTACCGGGCAGACGGCAGTCAGGTGTTTGAGACTGCGTTCTCGTTCCAGTATTCGGGTTTTGATATAGATGAGGATCTGGTTCTGCTTTATAATGACAACTCCTGCCTGGTTTATAATATGGCGGGGACAGAGAAATTTAAAGGAAGTTTTGATTTTCCTGTATCCAAGGTTTCGGCCGGAAATATGCCGGGTACTCTTTTAGTCATGGGGCCTCAGAAGATGCAGGAGATCAGGCTGCGGTAACAGCTGCAAAAATCAGACAGAAAGGAAGAAGATACTATGGGGATGAAATGCATCGGTGTAGACGTAGGAGGAACCAGCGTAAAGATGGGAATCTTTGAGACAACCGGAGAATTGCTGGATAAGTGGGAGGTAAAAACAAGAAAGGAAGAAAATGGAAAATATATTCTTCTGGATGTCGCTGCTTCCATCCGTGAAAAGGTATCAGCCATGGGGCTGGATCTGAAAACGGATATTGCAGGAGCCGGACTGGGAGTGCCGGGGCCGGTGATGCCGGACGGAAGCGTAGAGGTCTGCGTAAATCTGGGATGGAAAAATGTAAATCCCCAGAAGGAGCTCAGTGCCCTGCTGGATGGCATTCCTGTAAAGAGCGGAAATGATGCCAATGTAGCTGCCCTTGGCGAGATGTGGCAGGGAGGCGGAAAAGGCTATGATAACCTTGTGATGATTACTCTTGGTACCGGAGTAGGCGGAGGAGTGATCCTGGATCAGAAGATCGTGGCCGGACGTCACGGTCTGGCCGGAGAGATCGGACATATCCATGTAAGGGACGAGGAAAAGGAATACTGTAACTGCGGCGGTCAGGGATGTCTGGAGCAGATCTGCTCCGCTACGGGCATTGCAAGAGAAGCCAGAAGAAAGATGGCTGCCAGCGAGACGGCTTCCGTTCTCCGCCAGTACGGTGACAATGTAAGTGCGAAAAACGTGCTGGATGCGGCCAAGGAGGGAGACGAACTGGCATTGGAGGTTATGGCTGTGGTAAGCCATTATCTGGGTCTGGCGCTGTCCCAGGCTGCTCTGATCGCAGATCCTGATATTTTCGTGATCGGCGGCGGCGTATCAAAAGCAGGCCAGTTCCTTATTGATATGGTCCAGAAGGACTATGATCATTTTATGACGATTTCCAAAAATAAAGCCAGGCTGGGTCTGGCAACTCTGGGAAATGACGCAGGAATCTATGGGGCAGCAAGACTGATTTTGCAGTGAGGGGAAATTTAAGAGGGAAAGATGAATGGCATTTACATGAATAGATGTAGGTGTCATTTTTTTGTTTTGATAAAACTGTCCCAATATTGACAAAATTGTCCCAAAATGATATAACAAGGATATATAACGAGGATGGGAGTACGTATCATGAAGAAAAAAAATATAATAAGCCTGATTAAATATTATGTGGAAAAGAATGATGCGGGCTTTCGCAATGAAGCTTATGAAATCGCCAGGGAGTTTGACGCTTCTGGGGATTATCAGCTTTCAGAGTATATTATGTCACTGCTGTCTAATGTAAATACCTTTGTTCCACAGGTATCAGAGAATGTGTCTTCTTTCTTTGAAAAAATTGAAAAAAAGGAAGATATGCTGCTGCTTCCTGAGGAAATTACCGGTGATTTGTTAGGGGTAGTAAATGCAATTGAACATCATATTGGAATTAATAAGTTTTTGTTCCAGGGGGCTCCCGGAACAGGGAAGACGGAAGCTGTTAAACAGCTTGCGCGAATATTGAACAGAGAAATTTTTATGGTGGATTTTTCAGCAGTGATTGACAGTAAATTGGGGCAGACGCAAAAAAATTTGTCTATGCTTTTTAAAGAGATAAACAGCTTTGTCCAGCCTAATAGGGTAATTGTTTTATTTGATGAAATTGATGCTCTGGCTTTGGATCGAACGAATCAGAATGATCTGCGGGAAATGGGGCGGGCAACATCAGCTATGCTGAAGGAATTTGATCGGATGAATGAAGATATTGTTTTAGTGGCGACCACCAATCTTTATCAATATTTTGATAAAGCACTGATCAGACGATTTGATTCCGTAATTGATTTTGACAGATATTCACAGGAAGATCTTCTTTCGATTGCAGAAAAGATGTTAGACCGTTATCTTGATAAGTTAAAGCTGGCAAACAGGGATATACGCCTGTTTCGTAAAATAATGAAATTGATGCCTCAGATACCATATCCTGGTGAATTGAGAAATCTCATTAAGACATCTGTTGCATTCAGTAATCCACATGATGGTATGGATTATTTCAGAAGACTTTATTATGCAGTCTGCAATGAAAAACCGGAAGATTTAAAAAAGCTTCAGAATCAGAAATTTACTGTCAGAGAGATCGAGATATTGGTTGGAAGATCAAAAAGCAGTATTGCAAGAGATCTGAGGGAGATATAATAGATGAATAACATTTTGCAATTAAAAGGGAGATTCGAACAAAGGCCTAATAATTTCAGACAGGGTGCACTGAAGCTTCCGAAAGGTAAATATGTTTCGGCGCTGCATCTTAGAGAATTATCTGAGCAGTTGAAAAGAATTCTGAATTACTGGGAAACTAACAGGGATATCAATGGTGCTTTAGTCAGTGTACATTATAAACATATTGTTGCAAAGAGTAATAGATTGAAGATCTTACTGTCTGAGAACAGTAAATCTCCTGCGGAATCAATCAAAGGAGTTAAGTTTATCTGGGAACCGGATGAGAATGGAAACGAGATCCAGAAACACGTATTCACCCATTATGTTTCTCTTAAAGCGATCGAAAAAGCAATCGAGGTTTTGAACAGGACAAGCTCTGTTATTGAAACGTATTTTAATGGGGTTATTAACAGTGAAGGAACGGAACAGGCAGCTGAGGCCTCAGCGTGTAGTTTCAATGAAATTTCCAAAACCAGCTTTTTAAAAGCAGTAATAGATGGGTTTTATGTTGAAAGCTTTGATATTGATCGTGCGGAAGAAGAGATAACAGAAGAGTCTATTATAACGATTTATCAGACCGGAATTGAAACAAAGAAATTGTTGTCAAAGTTCGGAATTTATATTGTCGATGAGCGTATTATTGATGGAACCACATTGATGCTTAACCCGGATGAAGCAAAGCTGTTATATAACAATGCATCCTATCTGATTGCTATGAGTGTTACTGATTTTTCGCAGCTTACGAGAGATGAGATATTAGACGATCATGAAGAAACTTATTATGGGGAAAGCCTAATTCCCCATCCTGCAAATGAACCTGTAATAGGTGTTATTGATACACAGTTTAATGAGAATGTGTATTTTCATGAATGGGTGGAATATACAAATCTGCTGGATCCCAATATTCCACTGACTGCCAGGGATTATGAGCATGGAACTGAAGTGAGTTATATTATTGTTGATGGACCGAGTGGAAATCCGGTGCTTGACGATGGATGCGGGAGATTTCGGGTACGTCATTTTGGTGTTGCTACACATAGAGGATTCAGTTCCTTTACCGTATTAAAAATGATAAGAAATATTGTTGCTTCAAATAGAGATATTAAGGTCTGGAATTTATCATTGGGTTCTAAACTTGAAATCAAGCCCAACTTTATTTCTCCGGAAGCTGCAGAACTCGACCGTATACAGAGTGAATATGATGTTATTTTTGTAGTTGCAGGGACAAATGTTCCGGATGGTGAAACAAAAAAGAATATGAAAATTGGTTCACCGGCAGATTCGCTTAATTCTCTGGTAGTCAACGCTGTAGATTTCAGAGGGAAGTCGGCATCCTATACAAGAGTTGGCCCTGTATTATCCTTTTTTCATAAGCCGGATATCAGCTATTATGGCGGTGATGGCCCCGGTTATATGGACAAAATGGTTGTATGCCGTGATGATATGGGAGCAGCCTATGTAAGTGGAACTTCATTTGCAGCACCATGGATTTCGAGAAAACTGGCATATCTGATCCACGTTATGGGATTAAGCAGAGAAGTTGCAAAAGCATTATTGATTGATTCTGCCGCCGGATGGAACAGGAGAGATGATATTTCACATAGTATTGGCTATGGAGTTGTTCCAAAACATATTGACGATATTATAAAATCACAGAATGATGAGATACGTTTTATTATGACCGGAGCGTCAGAGGAATATGAGACATATACATATAATCTGCCGGTACCTGTCGTAGATCATGCACATCCATTCTATGCAAGGGCAACTTTGGTATATTTTCCGCAATGTGATCGTAATCAGGGGGTTGATTACACAAGTACAGAAATGGATATACATTTTGGCAGGGTTGTTATTGAAAAAGGAAAAGTGAAAATAAGGCCGATTGATAACAATCAGCAGTCGGAAGATAAACTGATTACTCTTTATGAAGAAGATGCAAGAAAAATGTATCGAAAATGGGATAATATCAAACACATTAGTGAAGAGATTAAAGAAAAAAGAATACCGAGAAAGGCATATGAGTCTGGCCTCTGGGGACTTAAGATCAATACGAAGGAACGCCTGAAGAAAAGAAAAGAACCCCTTCCATTTGGAGTTGTTGTAACATTAAAGGAAATGAATGGCGTAAATCGTATTGATGATTTTATCAAGATGTGTATGGCGCGTGGCTGGCTGGTTAATAAGCTGGATATTGAAAATCAGATAGATATTTATGAAAAGGCAGAGGAAGAGATTATATTTAATTAAAACAAGGGGGCTGTCGGTATTAACCGACAGCCCCTTTTCGACTGATTTTGATTATAAAATTGTCTTTTTTGATTTTTCGGCTGGAGAATTATGGAATCCAAACTCCATTTGCATCCACCCAGAAGTTATCCGGCGTATAGCAGTTTGCATACATTGCGCCGGAGGAGGAATCCAGATAGTAGTACAGGCCGTTTACCTGTACCCAGCCGGTTGCCATGTAGCCGTCTGCGTCAAAATAATACCACTGGCCGTTTACATCCTTCCACTGGGATGCAGGATAGGTTCCGTCTGCGTTCTGCCACCACCAGCGCACATGGTCGGCTGCCTGTTTCCAGCCTTCGGAGACAGAATTTCCGGCTGTCTGTTCAGGGGAAGTTTTCCAGTTGCTCTTGGCATTGTTGCTGGCTTTTACAGAACGCACTTTAAATGTGTAGGTTCCATTTTCCGTCATCCAGTCCGTAAAGTCATAGAAGGTATTATATACGGACAAAGTAGAGTTTCCGCCGTCAGGAGGCGTTACGAGGGAGCCATTCCGATATAACTGAACCTGGAAATATTTAGCAGATTCAACGTCATCCCATACAGCGATCTTTGGATTGTCAGAATCCCAGGACAGGTTTCCGGGGGCAGGCGCGTCGCTCATATCGGCGTCTTCGTCAAAAACCAGCTTTACAGTCAGGATGACAGTAGCTCCGCCGTCTGTTTTTCGGGCGTCTACGAATTTGATCTTGTCAAAGCGGGATTTGATGGAGCTGTCCAGAGTGAGCTTGAAGCTGCTGGAGGAGGTTCCGGAAAAGGCGTATTCTTCCTCGTCCTCCAGACCAAGGGTAATATCTACCTCAGGAGGATTGGATTTGGACCAGTCGTCCCCTTCATCATTGACAACTTCAACGGCATCTACATAGTACAGATCCGTGTTGTCTCCTGTGGGTGTTACATCTACTTCACCGCCACTGCTGCCGGCTCGGATATCGCTGTCGACAGTCAGGCAGATCTTTCCTACCTTTGTTTTGTTGTCAGCCAGGGCTGCGGGAGCAAAGGCAGAAGAGAGAAGGGCTGCGGTCATAAAAAAAGCGGCTGCCTGTTTGATTCGGGTCATAGTCATCCATCCTTTCCTGTCAGAGTTTATGCATTTAAAACTCTGGTATTTACAAATAATGATACCATCAGTATACCATAAAATGGGTGGTCTGGAAAGTCTACAGAACCGTTGATCGGGGCAGTGAGAAGATAAATTCTGTTCCCACGCCTTCGGTGCTGATCACATCAATATTTTCTCCATGGGACTGGAGGATTTCCTTTACAATGGAAAGACCAAGTCCGGTCCCTTTTTTGTCTTTTCCGCGGGAAAGATCGGTTTTGTAAAAGCGTTCCCATATTTTTTTCAGGCTGTCCTTTGGAATACCGATACCGGTATCCTTTACGGAAACGAAAATCTTTTCATACTGTCCTGCCGCCTGGATATAGATCACAGAATCATTGTGGCTGAATTTGATGGCATTGTCGATCAGGTTGTACATTACCTGCTGTATTTTTTCCATATCAGCATAGACCATCTGGATATTATCGGAAAAAGTCAGATCAAAGCTGATATTTTTTTTGCCGCAGGTACCTTCAAAGGAGGCTGCAGTATCCTTGATGACACGGTTAATATCAAAGTTCGTCCGTGTCAGGTATCCTCTGGCATCCAGTGAATTTAAGGTCAGCATACTTTCCGTCAGCTTGTGAAGCCGTTCTGTTTCGGAAATAACTCTGGAAATATATTTTTCATACAGCTCCGGCGGAATGGTTCCGTCCAGGATTGCTTCCAGATAGCCTTTGATGGAGGTTAAGGGGGAACGGAAATCGTGGGAAACATTTGCGATAAAATTCCTTTGATATTCCTCCATTTTATCCAGTTCATCTGACATATAGTTTAAGGTATCGGACAGGTATCCCATTTCATCATGGGTCTTTACCTGGATCCGGTAATCCAGATGGCCGGCAGCATATTCCTTGGCTCCTACTGTGATTTTTCGCAGGGGAAGATATACGGTCTGGGTAAAGACCAGAAGGATAATGAGGGACAGTCCGAAAATGGCCGCAGAGGTGATGTAGAGAATGTCCAGAATTTCACTCTGGGAATGGGCAATCTGGCTGACCGGCAGATGAAGGATCACATAGCCGTAGGTAGTGTAATTTCCAATCACCGGAGCAGATACGGTGAGAACGTCCTCATTAAAAAGGCCATAATAATTCCCAATGGTGTAGGAGCGGCTTCCTGAGGCAGTGGGGTCGAAATCTGGGATTACAGTCTGTGTCCGGCTGCCGTCCCGGCTGTCCATAAAAATGGCCCCTTGATTGTCCGCCACCCATATTTCTGCGCGCAGATAGGCGCCCAGACTTTTTAACTGGGAGGAAAAGGCAGCCAGATCCGGCCGTTTTCCGTCGTACATCTGACTGCAGGAGGCTGCAATATCATTTGCCTCATCATAAAGAGCCTCCGACCGCTCCCGCATCAGATAATCTCTGGTCATGCGGGAGGAAAAGGTGGCAATGGTGGTGAAGCCCAGAAGGCCGAAGATCAGATAGCCCAGGATAAATTTGGAGTAGAGTGAACGGGTCATGGTATTACCTCTTTACCTCGAATTTGTAGCCGATGCCCCATACCGTGGTAATGGACCAGTTGGCGTGATCCTTGATTTTTTCCCGCAGACGCTTGATATGTACGTCTACGGTCCGGGTATCTCCGATGTATTCATATCCCCAGATGTGATCCAGGAGCTGCTCTCTTGTAAAGACCTGATTCGGCGAGGAGGCCAGAAAGTAGAGAAGCTCCAGCTCTTTGGGAGGCATTTCCACCGAATGGCCTTTGTAGAGTACAGAGTAGTTTGTCAGGTTTACGATCAGATCCGGGTACTCCACATATTCTCCCTGCTGCTTTGGTTCTGTAGAAATGGCGGCAGGGGCTGCCTGATAACGGCGGAGAACTGCTTTTACACGGGCGACCAGCTCTTTGGAATCAAAGGGTTTGATCATATAGTCATCTGCTCCCAGTTCCAGCCCCAGAACCTTGTCAAAGATTTCACCCTTGGCTGACAGCATGATGATGGGAACCTGAGATGAGGTGCGCAGCTCCCGGCAGACCTGATAGCCGTCTATGCCCGGAAGCATCAGGTCAAGAAGGATCAGGTTGGGTTTAAATTCGGGGAATACCTTAAGGGCTTCCTCGCCGTCTCCTACGATCATTGTTTCATAACATTCTTTCATTAAATACAGGGAAATAAGTTCTGCAATATTTGCATCATCATCTACGATCAGAATCTTCTGTTTTTCAGCCATTGGTGAAAATCCTCCTTATGTCATTACTTAAAAGTCACGATGGTAACGCCGGTTCCGCCTTCTCCAAACTCACCCAGGCGGAAATCCTTTACATACTTTAATTGACGCAGCCGCTTGTGACAGGCATTTTTCAGCGCTCCCGTACCGCGTCCGTGAACAACCCGCACACTCGGCATATGGGCCAGATATGCATCGTCCAGATATTTTTCCATAGCAGGCACGGCCTCGTCTGTAGTCATGCCGATGAGATTGACCTCTGTTCCCACGGAAAATGATTTAGACATCCGGATCTGGCCACTTCCGCTGCCATTTCCCTTTGCCTGTGAAAATGTTTTCTTTGCCTTGGAGCCTGCCGCCGTTCCGCCGTAGGTGCGTGAGGAACCGTCTCCAAGAGTAGCGCTTATGTCGTCTTCACGGATCAGCTCCAGATCACGGATATTAACTCTGGAACGGAGAATGCCCATCTGGACAAAGAGATCGCCCTTTGCATCCGGCAGGGTGCTGACGGTGCCCTTCAGGTTCATGGAAAGCACCTTTACGCCGTCTCCGATTTTTAGTTTCTTTGGGGAAATGGGCTGGCTGGGGCCTTTGGCCTTTACTGCCAGCTTATCGTCGGTCTTTTTAATCTGCTCCCGCAGTTTGGCTCTCTGAGCCTCCAGTTCTTTTCCTACGCCGGATTCAGAAGCCAGGCGGTTGATCTCGCGGATGGTCTGGTCTGCCGTCTCCTTGGCTTCTCTTAAAATCCTCTGGGCTTCCTCAGAGGCATTGCGGATCAGCTTATCCTTGCGCTCGTCCAGACGTTCTTCCTTCTGGGTCAGGCGGGATTTTAGCTGGGCAATCTCCTCCTTATAGGAGCGGATTTCCTCCTGCTCCTTTTCAATGGTGACGCGGCTGGTTTCCAGGCTGGCAAGAAGATCTTCAAAGGATTCGTCCTTGGCTTCCAGATGGCTTTTTGCATCTTCGATAATGAAATCGGGAAGGCCCAGCTTTTTGGAAATGGCAAAGGCGTTACTTTTGCCGGGAATGCCGATTAACAGGCGGTAGGTGGGCTGGAGCGTTTCCACGCTGAATTCGCAGCAGGCATTTTCCACACCGGGAGTGGTGAGGGCAAAGACCTTTAATTCGCTGTAGTGGGTAGTTGCCATGGTGCGGCACTTCATGTTGTGGAGGAAGGACAGCACAGCAATGGCAAGAGCCGCGCCCTCGGTGGGATCTGTTCCTGCTCCAAGCTCGTCAAAGAGGCATAAGGAACGGGAGTCTGCCTGCTGTAAAATAGATACGATATTTGTCATGTGGGCGGAGAAGGTACTGAGGCTCTGCTCAATGCTCTGTTCGTCCCCGATATCTGCGAATACTTCGTCAAAAACAGCCAGCTCCGAGCCTTCCCATGCAGGGATATGAAGGCCGGCCTGTCCCATCAGGGTAAACAGTCCCACGGTTTTTAAGGAAACGGTCTTGCCTCCGGTATTGGGGCCGGTGACGATCAAGAGATCAAAATTCTTTCCCAGCCAGATGTTGATAGGGACTACTTTCTGGGGATCTAAGAGCGGGTGGCGTCCGTCTTTGATGTGAATGCGGCCTTTGTCATTAAATACAGGCGCACTGCACCGGTACTGGCGGGACAGGGCAGCTTTGGCAAAGATAAAGTCAAGCTGGGCCAAAAGCTCCATATTCAGGCGCAGCTCTTCTATATGGGGAGCCGCTTCATTGCTTAAAGAGGCCAAAACAGCTTCAATTTCCTTCTGCTCCTGGATTTCCAACTCCCGGATCTCATTGTTCAGCTTCACGATAGCCATGGGTTCGATGAAAAGGGTAGAGCCGGTGGCAGACTGATCGTGGACCATACCGGAAACCTGGTTTTTATATTCAGCCTTTACAGGGAGGCAGTAGCGTCCGTCCCTCATGGTGATCACCGCATCCTGAAGATAGGTGCGGTGAGAATTTAAAATGGAATTTAACTGGGTATGGATGCGATCCGCCGCAGCCTTGATGGAACGGCGTACCCGGGAAAGACCGGGGCTGGCTTCATCTGCAATTTCATCTTCTGAGAGGATACAGCGTTTGATTTCATTATTTAAAGGGGTTAAAGGCTCGATGGACTGAAATAAGGGATCCAGGGAGTCAGGCACATATTCAGCCACTTCAGCCTGCTTCGGCGGCTTCTGTCCGGGAAAACGGGGGGTGAAAACGGGGGGGTCCTCTGTATCTCTGCGTCCGTAAGCCTTGGCTCTTGAAGCCACGGTAAGAACCGAGCTGATAGAGAGAAGCTCAGGGATGCTAAGAGAGCTTCCGATTTCCAGGCGCTTTAAGGAACCGCCGATTTCCCGAAGGCCGGAAAAGGAAACAGAGCCCTTTAAACGCACACGGTTCACAGCGTCTGTGGTCTGGGCCTGGCGGGTGCGGATCTCTTCCAGATCAGAAGAAGGGGACAGTTCCCGGCACAGGGACTTCCCTAGAGGAGAGGCCGCATGGCTTTCCAGTTGGGTGATTATCTTCGTATATTCCAGGGTTTTTAATGCTTTTTGGTTCATTTTTTATCAATAACCTCCTGAGAGTGGTACAAAATATCCTGTTTACACGGACAAGTATACCACATCCCCCGATATTTACGATAGGGGAAAATTCCGAACGAACAAAAACTTGCATATTAAGCGTGAGAACCGTATAATAAGAGGTGAGATTCTTCGTAAGGAGGAGCGAAATGGCGGATAAGCGTGAAGACAAGGGAACGGACGAAGGCCAGGAAAAACAGAAACCGTTTATCAGGGAGAAGATCGTTCGCCAGCCACCTTCCGGGCGGCAGATCATGAGAAAAATTTTGCTGGTAGGAGTCTGCGCAGTTGTGTTCGGAACAGCAGCTGCGGTATGCTTTTCGGCTGTAAAGCCGATCGCAGACAGAGCCTTCGGCCCGGAGGAGACAGAGCAGGAGCCGATCACCATTGCAAAGGATGAGCCGGAAGCGCAGCAGCCTGTACAGACAGAGTGTGCGCCAGTGCCTGAGGAAACAGAGCCGGTGGAGGATATGGTGCGGTCAGAGATGGAGAAGTATCCGTATTCTATGGATGATCTGAACCGTCTCTACGGAAATTTGAATACGCTGGTTGAAGAGAATGAGGGCTGTGTGGCTTCTGTTCACTCGATTCAGAGGGAAACGGACTGGTTTGATAATCCCATTGAAACTACAGGCCAGTATTCAGGCGTGGTGATTTCCTGCACAAGAGGAGAGATCCTTGTTCTGGTGCCGGATGAGGCGGTAGATACGGCGGATTCCATTGAAGTATCATTTTCAGGCGGAACCATTCTTCCGGGTACTGTAAAACAAAAGGATTCTGTGGCAGATATGGCTCTTGTAAGCGTAAATGCCGCAGAGCTGGAGGACAGGCAGTATGAGCGCATAAAAGAGCTTCCGCTGGGAAATTCTTATGGTGTTAGGCAGGGAGATCTGGTGGTTGCCATCGGTTCCCCGGCCGGTGTGACCGGTTCCAGTGGATACGGCGCTATTTCCTATGTAGTGCGCAGCACAAAAGCAGTAGACGGAAGTACCAGGATCTTTTATACGGATACAGCGGCAGATTCCCAGGCGGGAACTTTCCTTATTAATACGGATGGGGAACTGATCGGCTGGGCGGTGGATGATTATGGGCAGGAGGATCATTCTTCCATGACAGCCGTTATGTCCGTATCGGATTATAAGGGGGCCTTGGAACTTATGAGCAACGGTCTTCCTGTGCCTTACTTTGGTATACTGGGACAGGAGATCACGGTAGCCATGGCCCAGAAGGGAATGCCTAAGGGCATCTATATTTCAGAAGCCGTTATGGACAGTCCGGCTTATAATGCAGGCCTTCAGCCGGGGGATATTCTCACAAAGCTGGGAGATATGCCGGTGACAAATCTGAAGGAATTTCAGGGGCAGGTGGAAAAGCTCCAGGCAGGAACGAAGATCATTGTAAACGTACAGCGCAGCAATGGCAAAGGCGAATACAGGGAAATCCCCTTTGAGATAACCGTTGGAACCAGATAAGTGCGGTGTGGGAGTCCGAACGAAGCGGACTCCCTTTTCAGTAAAAGAGAGATGAGGTATGAAAATGAGATATATTGAGACATTCCATGAAGGAAATCATATTTCCGATATTTATTTATGCAAGACAAAACAGATTCAGCTTACAAAAACAGGAAAAGAATATGGAAATCTGATCCTTCAGGATAAGACAGGCACCATTGAGGCAAAGATCTGGGATCTTTCTTCTCCGGGGGTAGGGGAATTTGACGCAATGGACTATGTGCACATTGAGGCAGATGTGACGCTGTTTCAGAATGCAAACCAGCTGAATGTGCGCCGGATCCGCACAGCCAGAGAGGGAGAGTATGTGGAGGCGGATTATCTGCCTGTTTCTAAAAAAGAGATTGGAAAGATGTATGAGGAGCTGCTGGGATTTGTGCGCAGTGTGAAGAATCCATGGCTGAATCAGCTTTTGTCAGGGTATTTTGTGGAAGATAAGGAATTTGCCAAGGCGTTCCAGTTCCATTCCGCAGCAAAGACCGTTCATCATGGATTCGTAGGAGGACTCTTAGAGCATACCTTAAGTGTGGTAAAGCTCTGTGACTACTATGCAGGGTATTATAAGACATTAAACAGGGATCTGCTTCTTACCGCAGCTATGTTCCACGATATCGGAAAGATGCAGGAGCTGTCACGTTTCCCTGAAAATGATTATACCGACGACGGCCAGCTTCTGGGCCATATTATGATCGGCACGGAGATGATTTCCGAGCGGATCCGCCAGATTCCGGATTTCCCGCCCAGACTGGCGTCTGAGTTAAAACACTGTATTCTGGCCCATCACGGAGAGCTGGAATATGGTTCACCCAAGAAACCGGCTCTTTTGGAAGCGCTGGCACTGAATTTTGCAGATAACACAGACGCCAAGATGGAGACAATGATCGAGGCTCTGGCAGCAGGCGGAACGAATAAGGGCTGGCTGGGCTACAACAGGCTTTTAGAAACCAACATCAGAAAGACAACGGAGTAAGGAAAGTGGAAAAAAATCAGGAATTTACAGTTACCATTGAAGATATGAGCGAGGACGGCTCCGGTATCGGAAAGCTTGACGGCTACATCTGGTTTATCAAGGATACGGTCATCGGCGACCAGGTGCGGGCGAAAGCCATGAAGATGAAAAAATCCTATGGTTTTGCCCGTCTGATGGAGGTGATCACTTCTTCTGCCTTTCGGACAGAGCCAAGATGCCCTGCGGCCCGTCCCTGCGGGGGCTGCCAGCTTCAGGCCATGAAATATGAGGAGCAGCTGGCGTTTAAAGAGCGAAAGATTAAAAATAACCTTATGCGGATCGGCGGTTTTAAAGAGGAAGAAATTCCCATGTTTCCAATTATTGGAATGGAGGATCCCTGGCGGTACCGCAACAAGGCTCAGTTTCCTTTTGGAATGAATAAAAACGGAGAAATTATAACCGGATTTTATGCGGGCCGCACCCATGATATCATTGAAAATGAGGACTGCCTGCTGGGGGTACAGGAAAACAGGGGAATACTGGAAATTATCAAGGCATTTATGAAGGAATATAGGATCAGGCCCTATGATGAGAAAAGCCATCAGGGGCTGGTTCGCCATGCCCTGATCCGAAAAGGGTTTAAGAGCAGTGAGATCATGGTCTGTCTGGTGATCAACGGAAAGCGCCTGCCCCACGGGGAAGAGCTGGTAAAGCGGCTGTCGGCTGTTTCAGGAATGACCAGCATTTCTTACAGTATCAATGAGGAAAAGACCAATGTGATCATGGGAAAAGAGATTGTAAATCTCTATGGTCCAGGGTATATTACAGATTCCATTTCGGATGTAACATATCAGATCTCCCCCCTGTCTTTTTATCAGGTTAATCCGGTGCAGACAGAAAAGCTGTATGGAACAGCCCTGGAATATGCGGGCCTTACGGGAAAAGAAACGGTATGGGATCTGTACTGCGGCATTGGAACTATTTCCCTGTTCCTGGCCCAGAAGGCGAAAAAGGTATATGGCGTGGAGATTGTCCCCCAGGCCATTGAAGATGCCAGAAGAAATGCCCGGTTGAATGGAATGGAAAATGTGGAGTTCTTTGTAGGAAAGGCAGAGGAGGTGCTGCCGGAGCAGTATGAAAAGAACCAGATCTATGCCGATGTGATCGTGGTAGATCCCCCAAGAAAGGGCTGCGACCAGATGTGCCTTGATACGATCCTGAAAATGCGGCCCGAACGGGTCGTTTATGTCAGCTGCGATTCCGCTACCCTGGCAAGAGATCTGAGATACCTTGTGGATGGGGGGTATGAGGTGAAGAAGGTCAGAGGGTGTGATATGTTTCCGCAGAGCGGACACTGCGAATGCGTGGTGAGGTTAGAGAGAAGATAGAGGCATATGGAGAATAAGAAAGAATATAGATCTAATATTGCAGAAGGTGAAATCATCATATACCAAGCGGAAGATGGACACACCAAAATAGATGTAAAGTTTGTTGATGAAACAGTCTGGCTTACGCAGACTCAATTATGTGAATTGTATCAAACAAGTAAATCAAATATCAGTGAGCATATTAAACATATTTTTGAAGAAGAAGAATTAGAGGAAAGATTAGTTGTTCGGAAATTCCGAACAACTGCATCTGATGGCAAAAATTATAATGTAACATATTATAATTTGGATATGATTATTTCTCTTGGTTATCGTATAAAATCTAAAATTGCTACAAATTTTCGTCGGTGGGCAACGGAGCGATTAAAGGAATACATGCTCAAAGGATTTACAATGGATGATGAACGCCTGAAAAGTCTGGGAGGCGGTGGGTATTTCAAAGAGCTTCTTGAACGGATTAGGGATATTCGTGCCTCAGAAAAGGTATTTTACAGACAGATTTTGGAAATATATGCAACAAGTGTTGACTATGATCCAAAGGCAGATATTTCTGTTCAGTTTTTTAAGAAGGTTCAGAATAAAATCCACTATGCAATTCATGGACAAACTGCAGCAGAGGTAATCTATACAAGAGCAGATGCAGAAAAAGAGTTTATGGGGTTGACCACATTTAAAGGAAACCATCCTACATTAAAAGAGGCAGTTATTGCGAAGAATTATCTGGATGAAAAGGAACTTCGATCTATGGGACAGCTTGTGTCAGGTTATCTTGATTCGATAAAAGTGCTGGATAAAATGTAGAGATGTTTTAAGCACTAGCGTTAGAAATTGATTCAGTCAGGGATAAATTCTATCTTTTGGGAATCTGAATTACTATTTCTCCAAATTGTAATAGAGACATGAAAATCAGTGAATTTTGAAAATATAAAGAAAGGGCTCTTGTGCCTAAAAATCCAATATAAAAAGAAAATGGGACAGCTCACAGAAATCTAAGGTCTTGAAAAAACTGTATTTCTGCGGACTGTCTCATTTTTGCGATATTGGGGTTAAAATTGCTGTTGAGCGGTTAGCCTATAATAAATTTTATCTGCTTGAAATTATTCCTCTCAATTCAACGGCTCAATCACAGGTATTGTTTCCGAAGCAGGAGCGGATTCTGCCGGTTTGGATTCCTGTGTAGCTTTGGAAGCCTCTGCAGCTTTGGAAGCTTCTGTTGCTTTTGCAGCAGATGTAGCTTTGGAGGTTTCTGTATTTTTGGAAGCCTGCGTAGCCTTGGAAGCTTCTGTACTCTTGGACGTCTGAGCAGTTTTTGAGGTTTCTGTGTTCTTTGCAGCTTTGGTAGATTTTGTGGCCTCTGTACTCTTAGGAGCCTTCGTGGATTTTGTAGCTTCCGTGCTCTTTGCGGCCTTTGCATCCTTAGCGGTTTCCGTACTCTTAGACGCCTTGGTAGACTTAGACGCCTCTGTATTCTTGGAAGTTTTGGAAGACTTAGCGGCTTCCGAGCTCTTGGACGTCTTTTCCTTATCGGAATTGGAAGCTTTCTCGTCACCCTCATCCTTTTTATTCCCGTTTGTGCCGTTTTCTCCGTCTTCCGGGAAATCTGTTTCCCGGCTGTCTGTGTCAATGCCGGAGGTGCTTAAGGAAAAAGCGGCCTGATTTGCATTTCCGGCCATATCTTCCAGATATACGGTCAGGGAACCTTTCTCCAGATCAAAGGTAATGCGGCCGGTTTCCTTGTCATAGCTGACAGGAGCTGTCCGTTTTCCAGCATCATCCGTAGCATAAACAGCCTCATAATTGATTCCGGAAATATTGTCCTCTGCGATCAGCTCCAGTTTACCGTCTTCCATGACTACAGTTTCTTCATCGATCGAGGGAGCTGTGTCATCTAAGACTGCGATATGCTCGTTTTGACGGGCAGGCATACCGTTCCAGCCCTCCACATAGATTTCCAGAGCGCCGTTATTTGTTAAGGTAGCATGGTAAACGCCGCCTTCTTTTTTGAATTCAATATCCTGGGATTCCAGGGTTGTGGTAAGTTTCCGGATAGGAATCAGTGACTTTACCTTAAGGGAAACATCTACGGTTTTGTAATCAGTGGTGTCCCCTACAGTCAGCTCGATTCGGGGGGAAGCGGTCACCAGAAAGAGCAGAAGAAGATTGAAAACAATAAACGGCAGCACATACCATAAAAGATTGTGAAGGAACCGGTTTTCATTTCCGGAACGGCCGTTATTGCTGGTTTTGGGGCTGCGCCGTGAGCCGCGTGAGGCCGGTGAACGGTCGCTGCGGGGCGCTGTATAGGATGAATGGCGGTCCATTGCCTTTGTCCTCCTTTGAAGTTTGGTCAAAATACCACTATAGCATAGCAGAAATTGTCTGGTCTTACAAGGAAAAATTGCTCTTGTAAGAGTGTTGTAAGAAAGTCTGTGGGGAAAAGGGATGAAAACAGGAGCAGAATATGATATGATGAAAATGATACTACATACGCCAGAATATTCCCGGAACGGGAAGGGCACAGGATGATCCTCAGGGGTTCAGCGAGAAAAGGGGCAGAGCCATGATAGAAGAAGCAGCAGCATTTGCGGCGCAGGCGCACCATGGAACATTCAGAAAAGGAACACAGATTCCGTATATTACACACCCGATGGAGGCAGCTGTGATCGTATCCGGGTTTACAGATGATCCGGAAATGATCGCGGCAGCTCTATTGCATGATGTGGTGGAAGATACGGGCGTGACAGAAGAGGAGATTAGGGAGCGCTTCGGTTCAAGAGTAGCCTGTCTGGTGGCAAATGAGACAGAGGATAAAACAAAAAGCTGGAGGGAACGGAAGGGAGCTACCATACAGCATCTGAAAAGTGCTCCAAGAGAGATTAAGATCCTGGCTCTTGGGGATAAGCTCAGCAATATGCGTTGTACGGCAAAGGATTATCTGGTTCTTGGGGATGAAATCTGGCAGCGGTTTAATGAAAAGGATAAGGCCATGCACGCCTGGTATTACTGGGGGATTGCAGATGCATTGGATGATTTAAAGGAACATCTTTATTACAAAGAATATATTATGCTCTGCCGGACCGTATTCGGAGCGGGGACATGAGGTCAATGAAGCAGGAAGTCCATTGGCTTTAGGCGATGGACGGTCTACTGGAAGCGGCAGACAGTAAGGAGAATGAAAGAATGAGCAATTTAAAACGAAACGGCAGGATTTTGGCGCTGCTTGTCATAATGGGAATCCTGTTTGGAACCCAGGGAATGACGGCACTTGCAGGAACCATGGGAGTAGGGGCGGCGGCAGGTCCGGCCGGCGGGCCGGGCATGGAAGCAGCGGGCCCATCAGATCAGAACGATGAGCAGGAAAAGCCGTCTGAAACAGATGGGGTACAGAGCGCGGAAGGTCAGCCGGCCGGCGGATCCGAAGCTCAGGGGGAATCCGGACAGTCCGCTGCCGGATCCGAAATTCAGGATACAGCGGATCATTCAACAGCCTCATCTGACCTCCCTCTTCAGGTAAACTACAGTATTTACTCCCCGATCCAGGGATGGAGCGGTACGGCTGCGGATAATCAGGCATTGCAGGCTCCTTATGGAAGCTGGGTGGCAGCTATGAGGGCGAATCTGATCAATATTCCGGCAGATGCCCAGGTAGGCATCCGCTATCAGGTAAATTTAAGCGGGACCGGCTGGCTGGATCCGGCAGAGGATGGAGCGGAGGCGGGAAATGCGTCTGCTGAGGCGCCGCTGGAAGCGATCTGCATGGAGCTGTATGGAGCGTCTGCAGCATCATATGATCTGTATTATAAGGTTTATCAGAATGGTACATGGACGGATTGGGCATTAAATGGAGCTGTGGCAGGTACGGAGGGAGCTGGCCTGAGGATCGATGGAATCAGGGCTGCGATCACGGCAAAGGACGCCGGAGCGCCTCAGGCAGCCATGAACGCAGTCGATCCCTCCAGACCTATGATCGCCCTGACCTTTGATGACGGCCCGCGGACTTCGGTTACCAGCCGGATCCTTGACAGCTTGCAGCAGAATGGGGGACGGGCTACATTCTTTATGGTAGGTACCAATGTGGACTCCAATGCCGCAGTGATTCGCCGTATGGCCGAACAGGGCTGTGAGGTCGCAAACCACACCAATGACCATAAATATCTTACAAAAATTGGGGCGGAAGGCATTCGCAGCCAGGTAGGTTCTGTGAATCAGAAGATTGCTTCTGCCTGCGGTGTGTCTCCGGTACTGATGCGTCCGCCAGGAGGATATGTGGACGGCGCATCACTGTCTGTATTAGGCTCTATGGGTATGCCGGCAATTATGTGGTCTATTGATACGAGAGACTGGCAGCACCGTAATGCTCAAAGAACCATTGATACGGTTCTGGATCAGGTAAAGGATGGAGACATCATTTTGATGCATGATATTTATGAGCCAACGGCACAGGCGGCAGAAGTTCTGATTCCTGAACTGACAGCCAGAGGTTATCAGCTGGTAACAGTCAGCGAACTGGCTTCGTTTAGGGGCGGTATCCAGCCCGGACATAAATACAGCCAGTTCCGTTAAAAATACTTGCAATTTGAAGCATACATATTTATAATATCTTTACCGGGCGGAGTTCCCTCCGTCCGGATCTATTTTCTAAAGTCTTCAGCGTTTTATACATCAGATTCATTCATTTCTTAAATTTCCAAAGGTCTCCCACACCAGGATATTTGATTTGAAAACAAAACCGCACATTGGCAATTAGATAAAAGCAGAATACACTGCAAAAGGCGGAAAGCCAAACAGGTATTTTATGTAAATCAGATAAACCAAAACGGGGGAACAAATATGAACGAATACAAAAACAGAAGGCAGCTTTTATGTCTGGCGGTCACGGCGGGAATGATGTTTACTGCTGTCAATGTATCATCCAAAACGGTCTGGGCCGCTGCAGAGCAGGTGATCGAGTATGACTCGAATCAGGAGGAAAAGGCACATCCGGGCTCCATTATTTTAAAACAGAATTTGAAGGAGGAAGACTTACCGTCGTTGAAACAGCCGGAAGCTTCCTATACAGATGAAAATGGGATTTATTACCGCCTGGCGGACTGGGAGGTGCGTGAGCTGCCGGAAGCTTCCCGGAGCCGTATGCTTGAAAAAACGGAAGTGTACCGGGAGGTAGAAGGAGCAGAGATGCTTCCATCCTATGTGGACAGCAGACAGGAGGAAAATGGCGCAAGGATATCAGGACGGCTGTATATGCAGGAGAGTCGGGTACTGGGGGAGGAGTGGAGAGAGGATTTTCAGGCGCCTGTGACATTTTATTCCTATGGAGCAGATGAATATGAATTGGGTGGAATAAAAATTTCCGGGGAAGATATCCTGGATTCAGCTTTGGCAGAACAGGAGCTTCTTTTAGGAGAAATGGGGCTTTCGTCCGAGGCTTACCATATCACATCTATGGATTGGGATGGGGAAAGCTTTATGGATGAAACGGGCCAGGTCTGCCGCAGGGCGTCGGCAAGGGGAGAGAGGCTGCTGCGTGATTACGAGGCTGTATACAGAGGACAGGTTCAGGTTGTGGAGCCGGTTTCCTATGAGGTGTTCGCTGTGTATGAACCTGCGGAACTGGGGAATATTTCTAATTCAGAAAAAGAGCAGGAAGAGGCATTGGTTTTAGAGCCGGAAGCGGCAGAAGAGCCGGATCCATTTTTACGCTGGATCCGAACCGGAGTGACTGTTACGGCTGCATTGGGAGTTTCAGGCATATTGTTGGGGATTGTTCTGTATTTTACAGGGAAAAACAGGTGTAAAAGCCAGGAAGAGGAGCTGAAATATAATTAGGGCTTAATGATTTTTTTATAGAATTCTAAAGAAAATTTCAAAGAAAATACATAGTAAAAACACAGATTGCGTAGTAATATGTATCGTGTATACAGAAATGTATGGAGAGGAGAGTTCATTTATGAAAAGAAAATATTTTATGATCGCAGTGATGGCAGCTGCCCTTGGAATGACTGCCTGTTCATCTCAGAAAACAGAGACTGAGGCAGCAACGGCTACGACAGCCGCGTCTTCGGCAGCAGAGACAACCACGGCAGAGGCTTCTTCCGAGGAAGAGGAGGCAGAGACGGAGAACTTTTACGGTATTGTAAAGACAGTAGAGGATACGGTTATTACAGTAACAGACGATGCCGGAACAGAAGCCGGATTTGACGTGTCCGGAGCAGAGCTTACCGGAGCAGAGGCCATCGGTGAAGGCGATGAGGTAGATGTTTACTACACAGGAGCGCTGGGAGAAACGCCGGCAAAGGCCGTAGAGGTTGATATTGTGATTTCCGCAGCAGAGGAAGCCGAGGAGGAAGCTGCTGAGGAGGATGATCTGACAATCACGGGAACCATTGAAAGCACAGAAGATGGAAGCCTTGTTTTAAAGACGGAGGACGGTTCCTATACCTTAAATACCCTCATTGCCCAGACGGTCACAAAGGACGGCGTCAAGGCCGGAACAGAGGCAGATATTACATATTATGGAGATCTGGAAGATGAGGAAGTTCCCGCAGTCGCCACAAAAATTGTGACTGCAGACGCCAGAGATACAGAGGACGCGGGAATTAAGACCCTTACCGGTACCGTAGTAGAGGCAGAGAGCAATCATGTGGTTCTGGATACAGAGGATCCGGAAAATACCTTCTTTTCATTTGTGGGGGAAGATGGGATGTTTGACGGCTTAAAGACCGGAGATACGGCTACTGTGATCTATGAGGGTACATTAACAGCCAAGACCATTAAAGCATTAGGACTTAAAAAGTAAATAATTTCTTTTGCACCCGCCTGTTGGAATCGTTCCGGCCGGCGGGTGTCTGCATATAAAGGATTCTGTAAAAAAATTAGCACTCGACTCTTGACACTGCTAATAATGTGTGTTATAGTACGCATAGAACAAAGAACAGAAACACGATTCCGCAGCAGAAAGGGGAATGGCGTATGAATATCAATAAATTTACACAAAAGTCCATGGAGGCGGTGCAGGGCTGTGAAAAGCTGGCGTATGAGTACGGCAATCAGCAGATCGATCAGCCGCATCTGCTTTACAGTCTCCTGACCTTGGATGACAGCCTGATCATGAAGCTGGTTACGAAAATGGGAATCCAGGGAGATATGTTTAAAAATGAGGCCAAACAGGCCATTGAGAAGCTTACAAAGGTAAGCGGCGGCGGCCAGCTTTACATCAGCAATGATTTAAACAAGGTACTGATTAACGCTGAGGATGAAGCAAAGGCTATGGGAGACGAGTACGTTTCGGTGGAGCATTTGTTTTTAGCACTTTTAAAGCAGCCCGGACGGGAAATGAAGGAGCTGTTTAAGACTTATGGAATCACCAGAGAACGGTTTTTGCAGGCGTTGTCCACCGTCCGGGGCAATCAGAGGGTAGTCAGCGACAACCCGGAGGCGACCTATGATACACTGGAAAAATATGGTTATGACCTGGTAGAGCGGGCCAGAAACCAGAAGCTGGATCCGGTGATCGGCCGCGACAGTGAAATCCGCAACGTAGTCCGTATTCTGTCCAGAAAGACAAAAAATAATCCGGTGCTGATTGGTGAGCCCGGCGTAGGTAAGACAGCCGTTGTAGAAGGTCTGGCTCAGAGAATCGTCCGGGGCGATGTGCCGGAGGGCTTAAAGGATAAAAAGCTCTTTGCCCTTGATATGGGAGCCTTAGTGGCAGGAGCCAAGTATAGAGGCGAATTTGAGGAGCGTTTAAAAGCAGTTCTGGAAGAGGTAAAAAAGAGCGAAGGCCAGATCATCCTCTTTATTGATGAGCTTCATACCATTGTGGGAGCAGGAAAGACAGAGGGATCCATGGATGCGGGCAATATGTTAAAGCCCATGCTGGCAAGAGGCGAGCTGCACTGCATCGGCGCTACTACCTTAAATGAATACCGCCAGTACATTGAAAAGGATGCGGCCTTAGAGCGCCGGTTCCAGCCGGTTATGGTGGCAGAGCCTACGGTTGAGGACACCATTTCCATTCTCAGAGGACTGAAGGAGCGGTATGAGGTTTACCATGGCGTAAAGATCACAGATTCCGCTCTGGTAAGCGCAGCCATGCTGTCCGACCGCTATATTTCCGACCGTTTTCTGCCCGATAAGGCCATTGACCTGGTAGATGAGGCCTGTGCAATGATCAAAACTGAAATGGACAGTATGCCCGCAGAATTAGACGAGCTGTCCCGCAGGCTGATGCAGATGGAAATCGAGGAAGCAGCATTAAAAAAGGAAACAGACCGCTTAAGCCAGGATCGTCTGGCAGATTTACAGAAGGAGCTGGCAGAGCTGCATGATGAATTTACAGCAAAAAAGGCTCAGTGGGAAAATGAAAAATCCAGCGTAGACCGCCTCTCTGCTCTCCGTGAAGAGATTGAGGCTGTAAACCGCCAGATCCAGGATGCCCAGCAGAAATACGATCTGAACAAGGCGGCAGAGCTTCAGTATGGAAAGCTGCCCCAGCTGCAGAAGGAGCTGGAGGCAGAGGAAGAGAAGGTTAAAAAGGAAGATCTGAGCCTGGTTCATGAGAGTGTGACAGAGGATGAGATTGCAAGAATTGTGTCCAAATGGACCGGCATTCCTGTGGCAAAGCTTACAGAGAGCGAGCGCAGCAAGACCCTTCATCTGGATCAGGTGCTCCATAAGAGAGTCGTAGGACAGGACGAGGGCGTTGAGAAGGTCACAGAGGCCATTATCCGGTCAAAGGCAGGAATTAAAGATCCTACGAAGCCCATTGGTTCCTTCCTGTTTTTAGGCCCCACCGGCGTAGGTAAAACAGAGCTTGCCAAGGCTCTTGCAGAGTCACTGTTTGATGATGAATCCAATATGGTGCGCATTGATATGAGCGAATATATGGAGAAGCATTCTGTGGCACGTCTCATTGGAGCGCCTCCAGGATATGTGGGCTATGATGAGGGCGGACAGCTTACAGAGGCTGTGCGCCGCAAGCCCTACAGCGTAGTGCTGTTTGATGAGGTGGAAAAGGCCCATCCGGATGTATTTAATGTGCTGCTGCAGGTACTGGATGACGGACGGATCACAGATTCTCAGGGACGCACGGTGGATTTTAAAAACACCATTATCATTCTTACTTCCAACATCGGCTCCCAGTATCTTTTAGAGGGGATTGATGAGAATGGCTCCATCCGCCCGGAGGCTAAAGAGGCTGTGATGAATGACCTGAGAACTCATTTCCGTCCGGAGTTTTTGAACCGTCTGGATGAAATGATTCTCTTTAAGCCTCTGACAAAGGAAAATATTGGAAGCATTGTGGATTTATGCATTGCGGACTTAAACCGCCGTCTGGCAGACCGGGAGTTAAAGCTGGAGCTTACAGAGACAGCGAAGGCCTTTATCACAGAAAACGGCTATGATCCCGTATACGGCGCCCGTCCTTTAAAGCGGTATCTGCAAAAGAATGTAGAAACCCTGGCAGCAAAGCTGATTTTAGGAGGAGGGCTGCGGGAAGGCGCTGTAATCGTGATCGATGTATCGGAGGATGGAAGCAGGCTTATCGCTTATACGGAATAAAAAGAAAGGAAGGTCATAAGGTGAATAAGATTCCAAAGGATCCCATGATCCTGTTCAGCTTTGTGAATACACAGCTTAGAGACCGTTTCAGTTCATTGGAAGAGATGTGCAGAGAAATGGAGCTGGATCAGTCTTATATAGAAGAAACTCTGGAAGGTGCAGGGTTTTCCTATGATCCCAAACGGAACTGCTTCCGCTGATGGTTGGCAGCAAAAGCCGGCTTTATCTGATGTCTGGTCAGATAGGGCCGGCTTTTTTGAGGTGGTGCGAAAGGGCGAAGGCTGGAAATAAATAACAGGATGTGGTAGACTGGATAAAAGATCATTCACGGAATAGGGATGTATATTGTGATGGGGGATCTGTTAAGCTATAGTAGGAATATCCGATAGAGGATGAACAAAGCAGGAGGAGATATATGGGAGTGATATTCAATGAGGCAGAGGCTGTCTGGGAATGGCTTATGACGCATCTTATCGTAATCAATCTCTTGTTTTCCATTATTATTATTTTTTTCCAGCGCAGAGATCCCAGATCGGTATGGACCTGGCTGTTTGCTCTGAACTTTATTCCGGTGTTCGGAATTATATTTTATCTTCTTTTCGGCCAGGATTTAAAAAAGAGCCGGATGTTTAAGGTAAAGGGAATCAGCGATCGGCTGAATATGCCGGTTAAAAGCCAGGAAGAGATTATCCGCTCAAGCGATATTCCGGAGGAAATGATGGATCCCCTCATAAGGGATTTCCGCAGCCTGATCCTCTATAACCTGGAAACTTCCGGAGCTGTGCTTACGACCGACAATCAGGTGAAGATCTACACAGACGGCCAGGCGAAATTTGAAGGCCTTCGGACCGCTCTGCGCCGTGCCAGCCGGTTTATCCACATTCAGTATTATATTATTAAAAATGACGAGGTATTTGATTCGATCGTGCCGATTCTGGAGGATAAGGTGCGTGAAGGCGTAGAGGTGCGGATTCTTTATGACGGCATGGGGGGTCGCTTTATGCCGAAACGCCGGTGGGAGGAACTGCGCCGCGCCGGGATTTTAGTCGGTGTATTTTTCCCTCCTATTTTAGGCTGGCTGAACCTGCGTGTAAATTACAGAAATCATAGAAAAATCGTTGTGATAGACGGGAATGTGGGATTTGTAGGCGGTTTTAATATTGGACGTGAATATATTTCAAAGGATCCCGGATTCGGTTATTGGAGAGATACCCATCTGCGGATCACCGGTGAAGCAGTGATGAGCCTGCAGATCCGCTTTGCACTGGACTGGAATTATGCTACGGGAGAGAATCTCTTTAAAAATGAGGCCTATTTCCGGACAGATCTGAAAAAGAAGACGGACGTCCGAAGGGATAAAGAAAGACCGGACTGGCCTGATCCTGAACTGGAGGGAAGCCAGGTGGGAATGCAGATCATTGCCAGCGGTCCGGATACCAGAGAACCCCATATCCGAAACAACTATCTGGAACTGTTTCACAAGGCAAAGCACCATATTTATATTCAGACGCCTTATTTTGTGCCGGATGACGCCATTTTTTCGGCGCTTAAGATGGCTGCTTTGTCCGGGGTCGATGTGCGTCTGATGATTCCCTGTAAGCCGGATCATCCGTTTGTGTACCGGGCAACCTGTTCTTATGCAGGAGAACTTTTGGATTATGGTGCAAAGGTCTATATCTATACTAATGGTTTTCTCCATTCCAAGGGGATTATGGTTGACGGCCGGGTCTGCTGCTATGGCACTGCCAATATGGATATCCGGAGCTTTGAACTGAATTTTGAGGTAAACGCTACGATTTATGATGAGGCGGTCACGGCAGAACTGGAGCAGGCATTTATGAATGACCTGCCTCACTGCCGCCAGATAACAAGAGAGGATTATAAAAAAAGAGGCCTTCTGACCAGGATCAGGGAGCAGGGAAGCCGTCTTTTGTCTCCGCTTTTATAGGAAGAATAATTTTCAGTTCTGCTGTCCATACTAGCCCTATGAAGAGACAGTATAATGGAAAATTAAAAGAATCGCTCCGCAATTTCTGCCGCTGCGGGATTGCGGGCTGGTGTCTGGAGGTCATTTTCACTTCATCGGAATCCTGGATGCGGGGAGATATGCGGCTCATGGGGCGCACCTCGCTCTGGATGTTTCCCATCTATGGCATGGGAGTCCTTCTGCCGGGGATCGTAAATACGGCAGACCGTTGGCTCACCGGCCTGTCTGCATTCCCGGAGGCGGGAACCGATCGTATTTCACCACC
>ENA-OWPF01000978-OWPF01000978.1-human-gut-metagenome-genome-assembly--contig:-NODE-978-length-28150-cov-7.644350_pt1 | contig 28150 bp, 24 predicted proteins | sample MGYA00248261_ERZ651840 | MGnify/ENA primary metagenome ERZ651840 (study PRJEB26924, sample SAMEA4378268) | human gut metagenome | biome: human gut; feature: human-associated habitat; material: faeces... | reverse complement strand
TAACAAGAGCCTTGAAGAATCTATTTACGAACTTTTTTAAGTTCGACTACTATAACTTATTTACCAATCTTTTAGTCCTTATATCTGTAAAATTCTTTTTTATTATATCTAACACTAATTACTGCCAAAACTTTCTCATAAATTTATAATATATAATAGGATACTTTCTTAAACCCCTTGTTATTTTTACCTATTCCACCTTCGGTAAATAATGCATGTATATGTGAATTCGATTTTAAATCAGATTCAAAAGTATGAACTACAGCTATTAATCCTACTTCATAACTTCCTTGATAATAACTTGATACCACTCCATATACAGCATGTCTATGAGCTACATTTAACATATTATCTATTTGCTTATCTGGCCATTTTAAATAATACAATCTTGCACATTTACTACAGTTTTACATGTGAGTCCATAAATATACTCTTCTTTGCATTCTAAACATTTATATTTAATATATCCATTTCTTATATTTTCACAATTTTTAAGGCATCATAATCCCCTTCTAATTTAAAAATACCAAGTACTTATAAAAGTACTTGGTATTTTTTATTACTTAACTCTATTTAAAACTTTTTCTGTTTTCTTGTACATCGGTAATGTTAATAGAGAGATTAACCCAGACTTTAATATATTAAATGGAGCTATCATCCATATTACAAAACTCATTTTACTATCTATAACTGGGTTTATAGCTGCACCCATTGCAACTACGGTTTCTATTGGCCATCCTATTGTTTCATAAAAAGGTAATATTATAAAGTAGTTAGATATACATCCTACTATAGTCATTATTACCATTCCACTTATAAGACCTATAACTACTCCTGATAACTCTCTTTTTTTAGAGTATATATATGAAACTGTAAAAACAAAAGATCCACCTATTAAAAAGTTAGCAAATTCTCCTACTCCACCTGTATTTGACATTCCAGTTATAAATTGAAGTAAATTTTTAAGAAATGCTATAGTAACCCCTGCCATAGGTCCTAGTGATATTCCACCTAATAATGCTGTCAAATCTGATATATCTATTTTTAGAAAATCTGGAAATAACATTGGTAATGGAATTGATATAAACATAAGTATATATCCAATTGCTGAAAGTATTGATATCTTTACAAGTTTTGATGTTGATAAAAATTTAGTTTTTTTCATAGTTTGTTGCATTTTGTACTCCTCCTAATTTTAATTTATTAGGGAAAAATAAAAGCTCGAAGAGATCTATCTTCGAGCTTATTTTTTGAGTACAAGTTATATAATATACGTAAAAATGTATAGAAATATCCATTACAAAAAATTAACTTTTCTTCTCTCATCCAGACTATACTGTCGGCTTTGGAATTTCACCAAATCATGCTACATAAGTAGCTCGCGGGCTATACCGCCGGTAGGGAATTGCACCCTGCCCCGAAGATCTTTCTTGCTATTTAATTTTCCTTATATCTATATATTAATAAAATAGTTCAGAATTTTCAATAAAAATTTTAATTAAATTAATCTATATATCAGCAAAACATTTTATATAATCAAATTATATACTTTATCTCACTTTAAGTAAAATTTTAATAAAGCATCTATAGCTTAAAATTTATTTTTCATATACAATTTTTCCATCTATTATAGTAACTAATACATTACTTTGTAATTCAAATGGATCATTATCCCATATAACTATATCTGCATCTTTACCAACTTCTATAGACCCAACTCTTTCATCTATACCTAGGGTTTTAGCAGGATTTATAGTTATAGCTTCTAATGCATCTCCTTTTTTCATACCATGCTTTATAGCTATCCCTGCACATACTGGTAAGTATTGTACTGGTATTACTGGATGATCTGTAGTTAAAGATACCTGTAAACCTTCATTTGAAAGAATCCCTGGAGTTTCAAAAGTTAAGTTTCTTAATTCAATTTTAGATCTTTCTGATAAAGATGGCCCTACAATTACTGGATATCCTTCTTCTGCAAGTTCATCTGCTATTAAATGACCTTCTGTACAATGGTCTAATGTAAGTTTTATATCAAATTCCTTTGCTATTCTTATTGCAGTAAACATATCATCTGCTCTATGAGCATGAACTTTAAATGGTATTTCTCGTCTTAAAACAGGTATTAAACATTCCATTTTCATATCATACTCTGGCTTATCGTGATCTTCATGTTCCATGTATAACTCAATTTGTTCTAAATATTCTTCAGCTTTCTTTAATTGTTCTCTTAAAAGCGCTGCAATTGCCATCCTTGTTTGTGGCATTTTTTCATCTCTTCCATAACAAGATTTTGGATTTTCTCCAAAAGCTATTTTTGATGCAACAGGATTTTTTATAACCATTTTATCTATTCTTTTTCCATATGTTTTTATAGCTATACATTCTCCACCCATTACGTTTGCACTTCCAGGGGTTGTACATACTGATGTAATTCCACCTTCTCTAGCTTCTTTAAATGTATTATCCATAGGATTTATACCATCTATAGGATTAAGATGAGGTGTTATAGGATCTGTTTCTTCATTACCATCAGCACCTTCAAATCCCATACCATCTTCCCATAAACCTAAATGAGTATGTGCATCTATAAATCCAGGAAAAACTAGTTTTCCTTCTGCATCTATTATTTTTACATCTTTAGGTACTTCTAAATTTTCTCCTATTGCTTTTATTTTTTTATTTTCTATTAAAATATCACCTTTTATTATTCCATTGGTAATTGTATTAATTGTTCCGTTTTTTATAAATATCATCTTAATCTCCTCTGCTTTAACTATATTTTCATAGATAAAGCTACTCTCTTTTTATTCATATCAACTCCTATAACTTTTACATCAACTATATCTCCTACAGTTACAATTGTCATAGGGTCTTTTACAAATCCTTTACTCATCTCAGATTTGTGCACTAATCCATCATTTTTTATACCTATATCTACGAATGCCCCAAAATCAACTACATTTCTTACAGTTCCTTTTAGTATCATTCCCTCTGTTATGTCTTCTATCTTTAATACATCTGTTCTAAGTATAGGCTTTATGCCTTCTTCTCTAGGGTCTCTTCCTGGCTTTTTAATTTCAGCTATTATATCTTTTAAAGTAACTTCTCCTACTTGAAGTTTACTACTTAGTTCCTTTATACCTATAGCTTCTACTTTAGAATCTATATCTGATATATTTTTATTTTCAACATCAGATAATGAATATCCAAGCATATCTAACATATTTTTACATATATCGTAGCTTTCTGGATGTACACCTGTATTATCTAGAGGATTTTTAGCACCTTCTATTCTCATAAATCCTGCACATTGAGTAAATGCCTGTGGTCCAAGTCTTTTTACTTTCTTAATTTGAGCTCTTGAAGTAAAATCTCCATTTTCTTCTCTATAAGCTACTATGTTTTTAGCTATAGTTTTACTTATACCTGCTATATGCTCTAATAAAGAGTATGACGCTGTATTTAAGTCTACACCAACGCTATTTACGGAATCTTCTACAACTCCGTCTAATACTCCCTCTAATTTCTTTTGGTTTAAGTCGTGTTGATATTGACCTACACCTATACTTTTAGGGTCTATTTTTACAAGTTCAGCTAATGGATCTTGTAGTCTTCTTGCTATAGATATGGCTCCTCTTAAAGATACGTTTATGTCTGGGTGTTCTTCATTTGCAAGCTCTGATGCAGAGTAAACTGATGCACCAGCCTCACTAACTATTATGTATTGAACTTCTCTATCTATTTCTTTTATCATATCTGATACAAACTTTTCTGATTCTCTTGAAGCTGTACCATTTCCTATAGCGATTATATCTATATTGTATTTTTCAATTAATGCTTTTAATTCTTTTTTTGATTCTTCTACTTTATTTTGTGGCTCTGTTGGATAAACAGTTGTAGTATCTAATAATTTACCATTTTTATCAACTACAGCTATCTTACATCCTGTTCTAAATGCAGGGTCAAATCCCATAACAACCTTATCTTTTACTGGTGCTTGAAGTAATAAACTTTTTACATTTTTTCCAAATACACTTATCGCTCTTTCTTGTGCATTTTCAGTAAGAGTATTTCTTATTTCTCTTTCAATTGATGGGAAAATTAATCTCTTGTATGAATCTTCTATTGCACTAACTATTACTTCTTTATTTTTTAAATTCTTATCATTTACATATTCATTTATTATATAGTTTATTACTTTTTCATTATTGATTTCTACTTTTACTTTTAAGAAATCTTCCTTTTCTCCTCTGTTTATTGCTAATACTCTATGTGGTGCTATAGTTTTTACTGACTCACTGTAATCATAATACATATCATAAACTGATTTTTCTTCATTTGAATTTTTTGTTACTATTACACCTTCTCTTAATGCAAGCTCTCTTATATATTTTCTTATTTTAGCATCATCAGAAACTATTTCAGCTATTATATCATTAGCTCCTTTAATAGCATCTTCAACTGAATTTACTTCTTTTTCTGGATTTATATACTTAGATGCTTCTTCATCTATATTAGATATATTTTTATTTAATATATCTAATGCTAGTTGTTCTAATCCTCTTTCTTTTGCTATAGTTGCTCTAGTTCTTTTCTTTTGTTTATATGGCGCATATATATCTTCTACTTCTTGAAGAGTATTCGCCTTTTCTATACTTACTTTTATTTCTGATGTAAGCTTTCCTTGTTCTTCAATTATTCTTATTACATCATCTTTTCTATTTTGAAGATTTCTTAAATATATTAATTTATCATAAAAAGCTCTCAGAGTAACGTCACTCATTTCTCCAGTCATTTCTTTTCTATATCTAGCTATAAAAGGAATAGTATTTCCTTCATCTATAAGTTTTATTGTATTATTTATTTGTTCATCTCTAAGATTAAATTCCTTTTTTAGAATATCATTTATATTCATAAAACCCACTCTTCTTTCGTTTAAATTTATACTTTTAAATAAGGCTTGAGAATTAAATTCTCAAGCCCCTATTTTAACTATTTTTAGACTTATTCATTTTTAAATACTCATTTATAAATAAATCTAAGTTTCCATCCATAACACTATCTACATTTCCAATTTCAGCGTTTGTTCTATGATCTTTTACAAGCTTATATGGTTGGAATACATATGATCTTATTTGGCTTCCCCAAGTTATTTGAGAATACTTTCCTTGTATATCCTCAATTTTCTCTTTTTGTTCAAGCTCTTTTAATTCTATAAGTTTAGCCATAAGCATCTTCATAGCAGTATCTTTATTTTTATGTTGAGATCTTTCATTTTGACACTGTACAACTACACCTGTAGGTATATGAGTTATCCTTACAGCTGAGTCTGTAGTATTTACATGCTGACCTCCTGCTCCAGATGCTCTATAGGTATCTATTTTTAAATCTGCTGGATTTATATCAATATTTATACTATCATCTAATTCTGGTATAACATCTATAGATGCAAAAGATGTATGTCTTTTTCCAGAAGGGTCAAAAGGAGATATCCTAACAATACGATGAACTCCTTTTTCACTTTTTAAGTATCCATAAGCATTAAGCCCTTCTATATGAAGTGTTGCACTTTTAATTCCTGCTTCTGGATCTGATAGTAAATCCAATGTTTTAACTTTATATCCTTTAGCTTCTGCCCATCTTATATACATTCTAAGTAACATTTGAGCCCAATCTTGAGCATCAAGTCCACCTGTTCCTGCATTTATAGATAGTATCGCATTATTCTTGTCATAATCTCCACTTAAAAGAGTTTTTATTCTAACCCTATCAATTTCTTTTTCAAGATTTGATATAGATTTTTCTATTTCTTTTTCTATTGAATCATCACTTTCTTCTAAGCCTATTTCAATTAATACTTCTATCTCTTCTAAAGATTCTTTTAATTGATTGTACTCTTCTACAGTTTCTTTTAAACCTTTGTTTTCTTGTAGCACTTTTTGAGCTAACTCATTATCATTCCAGAAATCTTGATGATTCATTTTCTCTTCATTTTCTTGTATCTTAATTAATAATGAAGCAATGTCAAAGAGAATCCCTCAATTCTTCTATATTTGAAGTCATACACTCCATACTACTTCTATACTCTTGTATATTTAACATTTTGGTCCTCCAAAATTATCTTCCACAACATTTTTTATACTTTTTACCACTTCCACATGGACAGTCATCATTTCTTCCTGTAGTATCTTCTTTTCTAACTGTTTTACTGTTAGCATCTTCATCTACATTAGATGATAAATGGTCAACATCTATAACTTGCTTTCTTTCAACTGGTTCTTCTATAGTTATATTGAATAAGTATTTTATAGTGTCTTCTTTTATATGAGCATTCATTTCATTGAACATATTAAATCCTTCATCAGTATATGCTATTACAGGGTCTTGTTGACCTATTGCACGAAGACCTATACCTTGACGTAATTGATCCATAGCATCTATATGATCTATCCAATGGCTATCAACTGCTTGAAGAAGTACAACTCTTTCCACTTCTCTCATTCTATCTGATCCTATTCTTTCTTCTTTTCCATTGTATATCTTCATAGCTATTTCAAATACTTTTTCTATAACTTGTTCTGTTTTAAGATTTTCTATATCAGAAACTTCTATGCTTCCTCTTGGCATGAATAAATTATACATGTACTCTACAAATCTTTCTGCATCAAATCCATCTTGAGAGTATGACATAACACCTTCTTCTATTAAAGAATGAATCATATTTTCTATTTGCTCTTGTAAGTTTTCACCTTCAAGAACACGTCTTCTTTCAGCATATATTATTTCTCTTTGTTTATTCATAACATCATCATATTGAAGTACGTGCTTTCTTATTCCAAAGTTTCTACCTTCTACTTTCTTTTGAGCGCCTTCTATAGATTTAGTTAACATTTTATGTTCTATAGGCATATCTTCTTCAAGACCTATTTTTTCTACTACACTAGATATTCTTTCACTTCCAAATAATCTCATAAGATCATCTTCTAAAGATATATAGAATCTTGAGCTACCTGGGTCTCCTTGACGACCAGCACGTCCTCTTAACTGATTATCTATTCTTCTAGATTCATGTCTTTCTGTACCTATTATAGCAAGCCCTCCAGCTTTCATAACTTCTTCTTGCTCAGCTTTTGTTTCTTCTTTATATTTTTTATATAATTCTTCGTATTTTTCTCTAGCTGCAAATAACTCTTCGTTACCTTCTCTATCTATACCTTCTAAAGAAGCATCTACTTTATTTATTACACTTTCATCATATCCTAACTTCTTCATTTCTTTTTTAGTTAAGAATGTTGGGTTACCTCCTAGTACTATATCTGTACCACGACCTGCCATATTAGTTGCTATAGTTACAGCACCTAATCTACCAGCTTGAGCTATTATTTCAGCTTCTTTATCATGGTATTTAGCATTTAATACTTCATGCTTTACTCCTCTTCTCTTTAATAATTGAGATATTAATTCAGAGTTTTCTATTGATACAGTACCTACAAGTATCGGTTGCTTATTTTTATGTCTTTCTATTATATCTTCAACAACTGCATTAAATTTACCAACTACATTTTTATAAACTGCATCTGATAAATCTTGTCTTTGTACTGGCTTATTTGTAGGAATTTGAACTACATCCATTTTGTATATAGCTTTAAATTCTTCTTCCTCAGTTTTAGCAGTACCTGTCATTCCTGCAAGTTTATTGTACATTCTGAAATAGTTTTGGAATGTTACAGTAGCTAAAGTTTTAGACTCTCTTTGTATTCTTAATCCTTCTTTAGCTTCTATAGCTTGATGTAATCCTTCTGAATATCTTCTACCAAACATAAGTCTTCCTGTAAATTCATCAACTATTATTATTTCTCCATCTTTTACTACATAATCAACATCTTTTTTCATATTTGTATGAGCTTTTAATGCTTGATTTATATGATGATATAATTCCATATGAGCTATATCTGTTATATTTTCAACATTAAAGTAAACTTCTGCTTTTTGTATACCTGACTCAGTTAACGCAACTGATTTTTGCTTTTCATCAATTTCATAATCATCTGGCTTTAATGTTAATATAAATGTATTAGCATCTGAATATAAATGAGTAGATTTATCTCCAGGTCCAGATATTATAAGTGGTGTTCTTGCTTCATCAACAAGTATTGAGTCAACCTCATCCACTATAGCATAGTTTAATTCTCTTTGAACCATTTGCTCTTTATGAATTACCATATTATCTTTTAAGTAGTCAAATCCATATTCGTTATTTGTTCCGTAAGTTATATCACATTGATATTGTGCACGTCTTGTTTGTGGATCTTGTCCATGAACTATTACCCCAACAGTCATTCCTAAGAACTCATATACTTTTCCCATTTGCTCTTTGTCACGCTTTGCTAAGTAATCATTTACTGTAACAACATGTACACCCTTACCTGTAAGAGCATTTAAATAAACTGGAGCTGTTCCAACTAAAGTTTTACCTTCTCCTGTTTTCATCTCAGCTATTCTACCTTGATGAAGAACTATTCCACCTATAAGTTGAACTCTATAGTGTCTCATTCCTAATACTCTTTTAGAGGCTTCTCTTACAACGGCAAAAGCTTCTGGTAGTATATCATCTAATGTTTCTCCATTTGCCAATCTCTCTTTAAATACATTTGTCATGTCTTTAAGCTCTTTATCTGACATAGATTCAAATTTTGGCTCTAATGAATCTATGCTATCAACTATCTTGTTGAATTTTTTTAGCTCTTTTTTATCTGCCATATTAAATAAATTATCTAAAAAACCCATGTTTAAAATCTCTCCTCGTACATTTATATAATATCTATATATTTTACCATAAAAATGCTCTATGTAATATTATTTGCTCAAAAAAAGCTATCGACAATTAAATTTATCAATAGCTCTTATAATTATTTATACTATATTATTCCGATTCTATTAATCCATATCCACCATTTTTACGTCTATATACTATAGATATACCATTTGACTCAGAATTCCTAAACATATAAAAATCATGTTCTGATAAATCCATTTGTAAAACAGCTTCTTCCGGACTCATTGGTTTTACACCAAATTTCTTAGTTCTTTTTATTACTATATCTAAATTATCTTCATTTGAAGAATAATCATTTTCTTCTATATCCTCTATCGCATCAAATCTTATACTTTCATTTGATTGATGTCTATCTTGTAGTCTCTTTTTATATTTTCTTAACTGCTTATTTAATTTGTCATATACAACATCTATAGCTGCATATAAATTTTCCTCTATATCTTCTGCTCTTATTATCGGACCACTTATAGGTATTATTGTAACTTCTACTTTTTGTCTTGCTTTTTTAGCACTCACTGTAACCTTTACATCTGTTGCTGGATGAAGGTAGAAATCCAATCTTCCTAATTTCTCTTCTATGGCATTTTTTATTCCATCTGTTAAATCCATTTGTTTTCCAGATATTATTATATTCATAAGAACATCTCCCTTCAGTTATACCAGTATAAATATTTATACTTTATTTTTATATTCTATATATCTGTTATAAAACCCTTTATTTTATTGTTAGCTTTTATAATTTAATATATTCAACTAAATAAAGATTTATTTAATTTAATAATAACTGTTAACAATGTGGATTATTATCCACTAATATACCTGTTGATAATGTGGATAAAATTGTTAATAAGTCTTACTTTTGTGTATTTCTAGCTATTTTTAACATTATATATATCCACAAATTTCAACTTAAGTTGTTACTAATTTGTGTATTTATGTCAAATTTTATAATATATAATCAAATTTTTTGTAAAAAAAAGCACCTAAAAAGGTACTTTTGAATATTTAGCTGACCTGGTTTTTGACCCCACACTCGCCTACTGGAGGGTTCGCTTGGGTTTGCCGCACTACTAGCTCTCTCGATTTTATACCGGTAGGTCTTACTTCTAAGCCGCACCATGATCATCAACCCCATTTTTAGTGTTGACTTACGTGGATCCCTTTGCCTGCGACTGGCTTGGACTTTCAACCACAGACCTAAATATTACTAACTTATTTTAATATTTTAAATGAATTATGTCAATAGAAAATTATGCCTTAACATAAAATGTATCTGTTCTAGTTAAGAAAGTAGATACAAAAACTTTATTTACTCCATTTATTTTTAAAATCTTTGATATTTCATTAACCGTTGAACCTGTCGTAAATATATCATCTACAAGTAATACATTTTTATTTTTTAAATCAATTATATTATTTTTTATCATAAATGCATTTTTTAATTCATTAATTCGCTCTTCTTTACCTAATTTATATAATCTTTTTGTATTATATTTTCTTGATATATTATCTACAGTAGGTATATCTACTATCTTACTTAAATCCATAGCTATCTTTTCAGCTTGATTAAACCCTCTTTGTCTTAATCTTTTTTTATGTAATGGAACAAATAATATATAATCAAATTTAATATTTTCTAAATCTAATTTCTCTTTCATTATAGTTGCAATATATTTACTCAAATAAGTCTTATTATTATATTTTAGTCCAAAAACTATTTTTTTACTAATTTCTGTATATTCTACACAAGATATTACTTTATCAAAGTAAAAACTCTTATTTAAACAATAACTACAACCATCTATACTTTGTTCTTCTAAAGAATAATTAATTATAGGCTTACCACATTTAATACATCCGTCTAATATAAAATTTATATTACTAAAACAATCCTTGCACATAGAGTATGTAGTATTTTTGCTTATGGAACAATCACATAATATACAACTTATATTTTCAGGGTATAAAAAATCTAAAAATACATTAATTAAATTAGTAATCAAATTCAAAAAAATATTTTGTATCATATTTATTTTATCAATAATCCTTCTTCCCTAAATTTATTTAATTTATACGATAAATTGGAATATCTATCATTAGTTCTATTATTTTTTATCATATATTCTAAATATTTTACATCCCCAACTAGCACAACTAATTTTTTTGCCCTTGTTACAGCTGTGTATAATAAATTTCTACTAAGTAACATTGGTGGAGCCCATGTTATAGGTATAACTACTACTGGAAACTCACTTCCTTGACTTTTATGTATAGTTGTACAAAAGCTATGATCTAGTTCATCTAATTCATCATATCCATAGGATACGATTTTTACTTGATCGAATAAGACATATATTTTTTTATTCTCTTTATCAATATGATAAATATATCCTATATCCCCGTTGTATATACCTTCACCACTCTCACTTTTATCTTCATTTTCCCATTTTTTAGTATAGTTATTTTTTATTTGCATAACTTTATCGCCAACTCTAAATATACGCTTTTGAAAACTTTCTTCTACTTTAAACTTATGTGGTGGATTTAGATATTTTTGTAATTCATTATTTAAGTTTATTACTCCTAAATCACCTTTTCTCATAGACGAAAGTATTTGTATATCTTTTAGTTTATCTAATTTATAAAACTTTGGAAGCCTCTCACTTACTAACCCTACAATTTCCTCTATAACTTCTTCATTAGTTCCTTTTCTTAAAAAGAAAAAATCTTTACCTTTACTATTTAAAAATAATGGCTCTCCTTTATTTATTTTATGAGCATTCACTACTATCATACTTTCTCTAGCTTGTCTAAATATTTCATTTAATCTAACTACATTTATTACATTTGAATCAATCATATCCTTTAAAACATTTCCTGCACCTACTGATGGTAACTGGTCGCTATCTCCAACTAATATAAGTCTTGTTCCTGGCTTTATCGCTCTAAGTAAACTATACATAAGTAAAACATCTACCATAGATACTTCATCTATAATTATTACATCTGCAGTTATAGGGTCTTCCTCATTTTTCATAAATTGAAGCTCTTCACTATCTGTTGCATATCCCATTTCTAGTAGTCTATGTATAGTTTTTGCTTCTCTTCCTGATGTTTCACTTATTCTCTTAGCAGCTCTTCCCGTTGGTGCCGCTAATATAACTTCTTTTTTATTATTTTCGAATATTTTTATTATTGTGTTTATAGTTGTAGTTTTACCAGTTCCTGGTCCACCTGTAATTATAACTACTCCATTTTCTATAGCTTCTTTTACCGCCAATGATTGATTTTTAGCCAGTTTTATACTATTTTCTTCTTCTACATACTTAATTTCTTCATCTATATCTATATTTAAGTTTTCAAATTCAAACTGTGATAACTTTATTATTTGTTTGCAAACTCCATTTTCTGATAAATAATATGGTATTAAATAAATTAATTGTTCTCCATTAACATTTTCTATATGAACTTTTTGATCATATGCTAATGAAATTATACATTCTTCTATTATTGTAGATTTTACTTCTAGTAACTTTGATGCTTCTTGTAAAAGAATATGCTTTGGTAGATAGGTGTGCCCATTTCCTAACGATTGATTTAGTGTGTACAAAATTCCTTGTGATACTCTATCTTTAGAGTCTTTTTCAATACCTATTTTATTAGCAATATTATCTGCTATTTTAAATCCAATTCCCCTTATATCTTCTGCTAATTTATATGGATTTTCATTTATTATTTTAATTGCTTTATTTTTATATTTTTTATATATTCTCATACAGTAATTTGGAGTAATTCCATATGGAGATAGTTCAATTATTATATTTCTAAGTTCTCTATTTTCCTCATAGCTTTTTACTATTTGGTCTATTTTTTTACTTCCAATACCTTCTACTTCCTTTAATCTTTCGGGAGCATTTTGTATTACATTTAAAGTATCAACTCCAAATTTATCTACTATCCGTTTTGCCATTTTCTCTCCGATACCATGTATCATTCCCGATGATAAATATACATATATTCCTTCTAAGGAAGATGGAGTTATAGGCATAAATTTTTCTACTTCAAATTGTGTTCCATATGTCTTATGATTTACCCATTTTCCTTCTACTTCAATACTTTCTCCTACAGATAAAGTAGGCATACATCCTACTATAACAATCTCATTATCTGAATTAGCTAAGTGAGCTATAGTATATCCGTTATCTTCATTTTTAAATACTATATCACTTATCATTCCTTCTATTCTTTCCATATTTATTCTCCTACAATAATTACTATTTCTATACTTGTCTTAAGTTGTAATTATTATACCTTATTATAATAAATAAAATCACCCCTTAAAGTAAATTTACTCTAAGGGGTGTATAAATTAGGATTTATTTAAATTATTCTCCTAATGCTTCTTTTCTTAATATTTCTGCTTTATCTGTTCTTTCCCATGGTAAGTCTAAATCATTTCTTCCAAAGTGTCCATACGCAGCAACTTGCTTGTATATTGGCTTTCTTAAATCTAGATCTCTTATTATTGCACCTGGTCTTAAGTCAAAGTTCTTATTAACTAATTCAACTAATTTCTCTTCAGAAACTTTTCCTGTTCCAAAAGTATCTATAAATACTGATAATGGTCTAGCAACACCGATTGCATAAGCTAATTCTATCTCACACTTATCTGCAAGTCCTGCAGCAACTATATTTTTAGCTACGTATCTTGCAGCATAAGCAGCTGATCTATCAACCTTTGTAGGGTCTTTTCCTGAGAATGCTCCACCACCATGTCTAGAGTATCCTCCATAAGTATCTATTATTATTTTTCTACCTGTAAGACCTGTATCTCCTTGAGGACCTCCTATAACGAATCTTCCTGTTGGATTTATATATATTATAGTCTCTTCATCAAGTAATTCTGCAGGTATAACAGCTTTTATTACATGCTCTATTAAATCTCTTCTTATTGTTTCATTATCAACTTCTTCTCCATGTTGAGTTGATATAAGTATAGTATGAACTCTAACTACTTTATTTCCATCATATTCAACTGTAACTTGAGTTTTCCCATCTGGTCTTAAGTATTCTAAAGTTCCATTTTTTCTAACTTCTGTTAATCTTCTAGATAGCTTATGAGCTAATGATATTGGAAGAGGCATTAATTCTTCTGTTTCATTACAAGCAAAACCGAACATTATACCTTGGTCCCCAGCTCCTATTTTTTCTATTTCATCTTCAGTTACTTCACCTTTTTTATTTTCTAAAGCTTCATCCACACCCATTGCTATATCTCCTGATTGCTCATCTATAGAAGTTATAACAGCACAAGTGTCACAGTCAAATCCATACTTAGCTCTATCGTATCCGATTTCTTTTACTGTTTTTCTTACTAACTTTGGTATATCAACATAAGTATTAGTACTTATTTCCCCTGCTACTAAAACTAATCCTGTTGTTACTGTTGTTTCACAAGCAACTCTAGCATGTGGGTCATTTTCTAATAATGCATCTAATATTGAGTCAGATATTTGGTCACATATCTTATCTGGATGCCCTTCTGTTACTGATTCTGATGTAAATAAATGTCTTGCCATAATCCATCCTCCTAAAATTTTTCACATATATTTATTATCACAAGGTGGTTAGTTTCATACGTATCTTGAAAATAAAAAAACCTCTTCTTAGTAAGAAGAGGTTAATTTTCGTATATAAATACATTAATTAACTAACCTCATCTTTCAAGATATAAAATCTTGTAGGATTTAGCACCGTTTCCCTAATGGGTGGTTGCTGGGCTTCATAGGGCCTGTCCCTCCGCCTCTCTTGATAAGGTAATCAAGAAATATTTATTTTTTATGTTAATATAATAAATTTTACTACCTTTTTATTCTAATGTCAATATATTATATAATAATTTATTTTTTAGTTTTATATATTTTAGTTTTATACTATAAAACTAGTTAATTCTTAATCTATTGCAAATTGATTATATATAAATTTAACTCTCAAATTTACTTTATTAAACCTTGAAGATAGGTATTTTTTCTATAAAAATTTCATATATTTTTTGGGAAAGGGGGTTCCTATGTATTTAGCCAAAATAAATTATAAAAAAGAAAATGTAGTACAGGTGTTAAGCTCAATTATTAAAGATGTAATTGATGAAAATACAGTTATAGTTTGTATAGGAACAGATAGAGCTATAGGTGATGCACTTGGACCTTTAGTTGGAACAATGTTAAAAAACAGCGACTTCAAATACCCTGTCTACGGTACATTAGATAACCCTATCCATGCTTTAAATATATATGAATCTATTGAACATATAAAAAAATCCCATCCTAAAGGTAACTTTCTAGCTATAGATGCGTGTTTAGGTTCAAAAACCAGTATAGGCAATATACAAATAAGAGAAGGCCCTATCTTGCCCGGAAAAGGAGTAGGTAAAAAATTACCTCAAATAGGACACTATTCAATAGTAGGTATAGTAGATAAAATAGATGAAAATAATAGATTTTCATTTAATAGTATCAGACTTAGTTTCATTCTAGAATTAGCCGAGATTATTTCTTTATCACTTTTACTTTCAACGTAACTTAAATACAAAATAAAAAAATCCTACTTTAAATAGTGCATACCATTTAAAGCAGGATTTTTATTTATATTTTATTTTTTATTAAATGTTCCACCTGATTTTAGCAAATCTATTGAACTAAGTGCCTTTCCTGTTCCAGCAGCTACACAAGATAATGGTTCATTAGCAACTATTACCTTTATACCTGTTCTTTCCTCAATTCTTTTATCTAAACCGTATAATAATGATCCTCCACCTGTCATAATTATACCTCTATCACTTATATCTGCCGCTAATTCTGGAGGTGTTTTTTCTAGTACCACATGTGCCGTAACCACAATCTGCTCAACGCACTCATCCAAAGCTTCTAACATTTCTGAAGAAGATACTTCTATGGCATAAGGTAATCCAGTAATTAAGTTTCTACCTGTTACTCTCATAGTTTTCTCTTCTTCTCTTTTATATGCACAACCTATTTCTATTTTTATTTTTTCTGCAGTTCTTTCTCCTATTAGAAGGTTATGTTGTTTCTTCATATACCTTACTATTGCCTCATCAAATTTATCTCCACCTATTTTTATAGACTCACTTACTACAGCTCCACCTAGAGATATTACAGCTACATCTGCTGTTCCTCCTCCTATATCTATAACCATATTTCCATGAGGTTGAGATATATCTATTCCTGCCCCTATTGCAGCCGCTATAGGCTCTTCTATTATATATACCTCTCTTGCACCAGCCTGTCTTGTTGCTTCTTCTACAGCCCTTTTTTCAACTTCTGTAACTCCAGTAGGAACACATACCATTATTCTAGGCATAAAGAATCTACCAAATCCTTTTTTATCTACGACTTTATCTATAAAATACTTTAACATTTTTTCAGTTACATCATAATCTGATATAACACCATCTCTTAAAGGTCTTATTGCAACTATATTCCCTGGCGTTCTTCCGATCATTCTCCTAGCTTCTTCACCTACTGCTAATACAGAATTATCTTTCTTATCTATTGCTACAACAGATGGTTCTTCTAGAACAATTCCTTTTCCACTAACATATACAAGTACATTTGCCGTACCTAAATCTATACCTATATCTGCTCTAGACATTTCTTCAACTCCTTTTTTATTTTTATCGATTCATTTTTAACTCCTATTATACAAAATATACAAAAACTTTATTTAAGTCAAGAAAAAGATGTAGGTATCACCCTACATCTTTTTTCGTTTCTTTTTCATATTTAAGTTTTGTTGCCATTCCACCTCTGATGTGTCTCTCAGATTTATTTTTTTCTAAAACCATTTTAACCTCTTTTGCAAGGGTTGGGTTTATTTCCTCTAATCGTTCAGTAACATCCTTGTGAATAGTACTTTTACTCACACCAAATGTCTTAGCGGTTTGTCTTACTGTAGTATTCTTTTCTAGTATATATTTTGCTACAACGATTGCTCGCTCCTCTATATGAGACCTCACTACATTCCCTCCTCACATACTAACCTTAATGATATATATGTGAGTTAAGCAAAAAATATAACAGACTCAATCATTTTTGATTAAAGTCTGTTATATTTTTTAGTAACGTATATTTGTTGACAATATAAGCTAAGTTATTTTTATTTAAGAAGCGTCATAGGATCTATAGATTCTTCACCTTTAAAAGCTTCTACATGTACATGTGTTCCATCTTCACTTTCAACTGAAGTAGTATTTCCAACTGTACCTAATACTTGACCTTCTGTAACTTCTTGTCCTTTTTTAACATTAGTTTTTTCATCTAAGTTAGAGTATACAACTACTACGTTATTAGCACTTTCTACTCTTACTGATATTCCATGTTTATCATCTTTAAATACATTAACTACTTTTCCATCTAATAGAGATTTTACTTCATAACCTTTATCTGCACTTATATCTAAACCTTTATGTATTTCCCATAAATCTAATGTTTTTGAATAACTTGGTTCTTTTTCAGAGTATTCTCTAACAACTTTAGTCCCTAAGAAACTTAATTTTGAACTTTTATTTTCTTGTTTTTCTTTGGCTTTTTCTAAGTTTTCCTTTGACTCAGTTGAAGTAGGTATAGAGTCGTCTTTTTCTGCTTCTTTTTCTATTAAATGTACTTCATCTTCGTCTCTTTTGCTATTTTCGTTAGTCTTATTTACAAATAAATCATTTGAAGTTAACTCATCTACATTATTTTTTGTAAACCAAACCCCACCAATAGCTACTAAACATATGCATACAAATAAAGCCAAGTAAAAACCATCTTTTTCTAATAGTTTTTTCTTCATACAGCACCTCCAAATATATTGTGTATCTGTATTGTTGGCCTTATTTTCTAATTTTATACAATTTAATCACTTTTTTACATTTATTTTTAATACTTTAATATAAATCCTTTATTGTTGTATCTTTATAGTAATGAGATAGTATTTCATAGTATTTATATCCCTCTTCTGCCATTCCATTAGCCCCCCACTGGCTCATTCCTACTCCATGTCCGTATCCCTTTACTACAAAGTCTAGAGAGTTAGTGTCAAATTTTATTTCAAAGTTTGCTGAGTTTAAATTTAATATATTTCTTATATCTCTACCTGTAAGTTCTTTATTCCCTAATTTTATTTTTTCAACGGATCCCCCATCACTTCTATTTAATATTTTAATTTGAGAGCTAAGATTATTTTGAGTTATATTTATATCACTATATGTACTTTTTAATTTACTTACAAAATCTTTATTACTTATTTTTAATGTAGATGCGTATTTTGGTGCATATTTATCATATGGACTATCTACCGATCTTAGATATGGATATTCAGTTGAAAATACCTCTTCACTATTTTCAGTTTTTCCTGATGATGTTGAAAAATATAATGGTAATATAGGTTCTCCATTATAAGTTATGATATGTCCTTTTGTTTCATTTACTGCTTGTTTTACTTTAGGATAAGAGTTTTTTATCCAATCTTCACCTTTGGATTTTTTTAATTCTTCATAGCTTTTATATTCTTGACAATGAGTATAATCAGTACATACAGCTGCACCTTTGTGCTTAGATGTTTCATTTTCTTGATTATACATAACATAAGTTCTAGCTGCAACAGCTTGTGCCTTTAATGCTTCTATATTAAAATCTGAAGGCATTTCTCCTGAAAGTACCCCATATAAATACTCTTCTATATCCATTTGTTGTGTTTTTCCTGTTTTATGGTTGTATATATTAATTTTAGGTGAATCTTTATCTACCGTTTCATAATTTATATATTTTGAGGATGATTTTTTTTCTATTAGTTGTTCTTGTTTTTGAGGAGTATTGGTTTCTATATCATCATAAGAGACTACACTTAAAAATATTGGTAATGTAACTGAGCATACTATTACTCCTGCTAAAATTCTTAAAGGGTTATTCATATACTTTTCCTCCTTAGATTACTTATCTTTAAAGTATATGAATAACCCTTTATATTATATTACTATAAAATTTTATTTATTAATCTTCTATTATTTGTATGTTTCCACCTAATGCAGTTATCTTCTTATCTATATCTACATATCCTCTTTGTATGTGGTATATTTCACCTATTTGAGTTTCCCCTTCAGCTATAAGACCACATAATATAAGTGCAGCACCTGCTCTTAAATCTGTAGCATTTACTTTAGCACCGTATAGTTGATTAACACCCTTAACAATTGCACTTCTACCTTCTATTTTTATATCTGCACCCATTCTATTGAACTCTGCAACGTGCATAAATCTATTTTCAAATACAGTTTCTATTACAGTTCCACTTCCATTTGCAACAGTAAGCATAGCCATAAATTGAGCTTGAACATCTGTTGGGAATCCTGGATGTGGTAAAGTTTTTATATCAATAGGTTTTAAAACTTCTGGACCTATTACTCTAACTGCATTTTCCATTTCGATTATTTCACAACCTGCTTCTATTAATTTAGCTGTTACAGGCTTTAAATGATCCATTATTACGTTTTCTATAGTTATATCACCTTTAGTCATAGCTGCTGCAACCATATATGTTGCCGCTTCTATTCTATCAGGAATTACATTATGCTCTGTTCCTATTAATTCTTTTACACCTTTTATTTTTATCGTGTTTGTTCCAGCACCCTTTACATTAGCACCCATTTCATTTAAGAAGTTTGCTAAATCTACTATTTCTGGTTCCTCTGCTGCGTTTTCTATTATAGTCGTTCCCTCTGCAAGTGCTGCTGCCATCATTATATTTTCAGTTGCACCAACTGATGGGAAGTCTAAGTATAATTTATTACCTACTAATTTTTCAGTTGTAGCTTCTACAAATCCATGATCCATATCAACTTTAGCACCTAAGTGCTTAAATCCTTTTAGATGTAAATCTATTGGTCTAGTTCCTATAGCACATCCACCTGGCATAGATATCTTTGTATGATTAAATCTTGCAAGTAATGGTCCCATTACTAAGAAAGATGCTCTCATCTTTCTTACAAGCTCATATGGAGCTTCGCATGTTGTTATATTAGTAGCATCTACAGTTAAAGTATTATTATTATACTCTACCTCTGCTCCTAAATGTCTTAATAAATCAGATATAACATGTACATCTTTTAAATTTGGAACTCCATTTAATGTAGACTTTCCCTTTGCTAATAATGTTGCTGCTATTATAGGTAATACTGCATTTTTTGCTCCATCTATTTTAACGCTTCCTTTAAGCGGATTACTCTTTTTAACTAATATCTTAGGCATATTTTTATTCTCTCCTCATTATCAATAATCTAGTTTTATAATCGATCAATAATCTAGTTTTATAATCGGTGTAGCTATGTATATTAATGTTTTATCATCATCCTCGCTATACCTAATTCCTATATTTAAATTTATCTTATTTCCTAAATACTCTAAATAATTTTCATCAAATAGTTCACTATATGCTGTAATAGATACCATGTTCTCGCTTTCGACTCTATCTATTTCTTCAGCACTCATATTATATAATATTTCTTGGAAAATATCATCATATTTGCTAAATTGTAATTTTTTAGAAAACTCTCCCGATATACATGTACTTATATCAACGATATTTGAATATTTATATAGTGATTTCTCAAGAATTGTATAAATATCCACTATATTTTTATATACCTTATTGTCCAATATGTCAACAATTATATATGATTCATTACTATTTTTTTTAATCCCAATTATAGAAATGCTTTTATTAGAATTATTTGATTGAATATATATCTGTTTTTCTTTTTCACCCCATTTTTCTTCCCACTTTATATCACTTTCTTCTAAACCCAAGTCATTAATTATATCTATGCATATATCTTTTATTTCATTCTTAGTTATATCATAATTTATTAATCCATTAGCTTTTATATTATAAAATTTAAAATCTGCTTGTGTATTATTAAATGTTTCCAAAAATTTATCATATCCACTATTATCAGTGTCCCCATATGAAATAAATATGCCTATTAACATTAGTATAAAAAAACTAGCTATAACTTTAACTATTTTCATTTAAAAATCCCCCTTAAAATTATCATTTCATACTTAAATTATTGACAACTTTAAGGAGGATATACTTTTATAAATTATTTTTATATCTATTCAACTGTTACTGATTTAGCTAAGTTTCTTGGTTTATCTACATCACAACCTCTTTCAACTGCAACATAGTAAGATAATAATTGAAGTGGTAAAACTGTTAATATACTAGATACTATATCATCTACGTTTGGTATATATATTACCTTATCAGCAGCTTTTTCAACTTCTGTATTCTTTTCTTGAGCTATAGCTATTACATACGCTCCTCTAGCTCTAACTTCTTCCATGTTAGATACCATTTTTTCGAATAACTCTTCTTGAGTTGCTATCGCTATTACTGGAGTTCCTTTTTCTATTAATGCTATTGTACCGTGCTTTAATTCACCAGCAGCAAAAGCTTCTGCATGTATATAAGATATTTCTTTTATCTTTAATGCACCTTCCATAGCTAAGTTGTAATCTAATCCTCTACCTAAGTAGAAAGCACTATTTGCATCTTTTAATGTTTTTGCAACATCATTTTTTATATATTCTTCTTGCTCTAAAGCTTTCGATACCTTTTCTGGCATTTCTTTTAACTTATCTATCATTTCATTGTAGAATTCTCTTGTTATAGTACCTTTCTTTATAGCAAAATCTAATGCTATCATATAGAATGATACTAATTGAGTTGTATAAGCTTTAGTAGATGCAACAGATATTTCTGGACCTGCCCAAGTATAGAATACATCATCTGATTCTCTAGCTATAGAAGATCCTACAACATTAGTTACTGATAATATTCTAGCTCCTCTTTCCTTAGCATATCTTAAAGATGCTAAAGTATCTGCTGTTTCACCTGATTGACTTACTAATATTAATAAAGTATTTTCGTCAACAAATGGATCTCTGTATCTAAATTCAGATGCTATATCTGTTATTACCGGTATTTTTGCAAACTTTTCTATAGCAAATTTACCAACAAGACCTGCATGATATGCAGTACCACATGCAACTATATAAACTTTATTTATTTTATCTAAGTCTTCCTTAGTCATTTTTATATCATCTAATTGGATTTCTCCATTATCATTTAATCTTCTTATTAATGTTTCTTTAACACCGTTTGGTTGCTCGTATATTTCTTTTAACATGAAGTGCTCATATCCACCTTTAGATGCAGCTTCTACGTCCCATGTTATCTCTGTAACTTCTTTTTCAACAACGTTTCTATTCTCATCTAATATAGTTAACTTATCTCCAACTATATGAACAAATTCACCATTTTCTAAGAAGTATACATTTCTTGTATATTTTAATATAGCAGGTATATCTGATGCTATAAAGTTTTCACCTTCTCCAAGACCTACAACTAATGGACTATCCTTTCTAACTGCAACTAATTCATTGTTGTTATCCTTGCATATAACACCTAAAGCATATGCTCCTCTTAATCTTTCAGTTGCTTTATAAACAGCATCTAGTAAATTTCCTTCATAGTACTTATCTACTAAATGAGCTACAACTTCTGTATCTGTTTGAGATAAGAATACAACACCTTCAGCTTGTAATTCTTCTTTTAACTCCATGTAGTTTTCTATTATACCATTGTGTACAACAGCTATTGTTCTATCCATATTAAAATGAGGATGAGAGTTTACATCAGATGGTTCTCCGTGAGTTGCCCATCTAGTATGTCCTATTCCTAATCCACCTAATATTGGAGATTTTTCTAAATCTTCAGCAAGTATTGCTAATCTTCCTTTAAACTTTCTTATTTCTAATTCATTTCCAGTATTAACTGCAACTCCTGCAGAATCATATCCTCTGTACTCTAATTTAGAAAGTCCTTCTACTAAAACTTCTGTTGCTTGTCTGTGTCCTAAATATCCAACTATTCCACACATATTAAATTCCTCCTAAAAATATTATTATTTATATTTTTAGAGTTAGGTCATATATTATTCACTTAAGCTTCCCTTTGTGTATAGAATTACTCCTATATTTTAAGAAAGTTCTTTCGATGGTGAACTCACCGCAGAGCATCCGCCGACAATTCGATAAACTCTGACCTCGTCAACTTAGTTTTTATAATATCAATTCGTTGTCGCTAGTAACTAAGTTCTGGCGCTTATTGATGAGCACAAATTTTATTTTTGTACTCACCTTAAAAATTATGATAATTTTTCTTGTATAAGATTAGCTAAGTTTGTTGCTAATTCTTTTATTTGACCTTCCTCTTTACCTTCTAACATAACTCTTACTAATGGCTCTGTTCCTGATGGTCTAATTAAGACTCTTCCACATCCATCTAGTAATTTTTCTATTCTTTCTATCTCAGATTTTATCTCTGGATATTCCATATATCTATTCTTGTTTTCATTTTTTATTCTAGCATTAACTAATACTTGTGGGTATTGAGTCATTACAGCTGCAAGTTCTGATAAATTTTTGCCTTCTTCTAGTACTATTTGAGCTAATACTAAAGAGCTTAAAACTCCATCTCCAGTTGTATTGTAGTCTAAGAATATCATATGCCCTGATTGCTCTCCACCAAGGTTATATCCACTGTTTTTCATTTCTTCTAATACATATCTATCTCCTACAGCAGTAGTAGCTAGATTTATACCATGCTCTTTTGCCGCTATAGTAAGTCCTATATTACTCATGACTGTAACTACTAAAGTATCTTGTGCTAATTTACCTTTATTTTTTAAATGTATAGCACTTAATACCATTATATGATCTCCATCTACAATGTTTCCATTTTCATCAACAGCAATTAATCTATCTGCATCTCCATCATATGCAAGACCTAAGTTAGCTTTATGCTTAACAACAGCCTCTTGTAATTTTTCTGGATGTGTAGATCCACACTTATCATTTATATTATTTCCATCTGGTTCACTATTTATAGTTACTACATTTGCTCCTAATTCGCTAAATATTGTTGGTGCAACTTTATATGCTGCTCCATTAGCACAATCTAGCACTACCTTTAATCCTTTAAAATCAACATTTACTATAGATTTTAAATAGTCTATATAATCTCTTTGAGCGTTATGAACAAATATTTTTCTTCCAACTTTTTCACCAACTGGATGATAATCTACTTTTTCTATATTATCTATATACCCTTCTATTTCTAACTCAACTGCATCATCTAGTTTGTATCCATCTTTATTAAAGAACTTTATACCGTTGTATTCAACTGGATTATGAGATGCTGATATAACAACTCCACAATCAGCTTCATATTTTTTAGTTAAATATGCAACACCAGGAGTTGGTATTACTCCAACTGTAACAACATCACATCCTACAGACATAAGACCTGCAACTAATGCTGCTTCTAACATATCCCCTGAAACTCTAGTATCTTTACCAACTATTACTTTAACTTTATCTTTTCCTTGAGCTAATACATATCCACCAGCTCTACCTAATTTATATGCTAAATCACAAGTAAGTTCTGTATTTGCTACCCCTCTTACTCCATCTGTTCCAAAATATTTTCTCATTAAAGATCTCCTTTCAAAAAGAAAAAACGTATAAGTATATTATTATGTATATTTAAATTGTATTATTCTCTTAGTTTAATCCATAAAGACATTTTAATACAGATAGGGAAAAAGAACAATATAATTATTTAAAATCTACACTATAGAGTAATTCATATACTTTAAAGTTAAACGATTAATATTATATTACTTTATTTTATAATATACAATTTTATAGCATATATAATAAATAAGATGCAACAATAATTATTTATGATTATTGTTGCATCTTATTACTAAGTCTATGACTCTTCTATAGTTACAATATCCGGATCTATATTTATTTTTTCTATTTCATATATAGATTCATATTTTATCTTACAAGTATTATCTTCTAAGGATACTTCATTTAAATCAATATATAACTTTATATCATCTTTATTTATTGAGCCTATACTTTGTAAGTATTCTATACTAACATTAATACTGTTAGGAAATTTTATTTTGCTTTTATCTATATTTTCTGTATTGTTTCTTATTTCTATATTCTCAGCTGTATACGTATATTCTGCTACTGCATTCTCTTCAGAATTCTTTTTTATTGTAATATACTTTGTTTCTATAGTTATCCCACTCGGAACTTGTAAGTATATATCTTTACTTGTTCCAGGTAAGATTTCAGATAACTTTACAGGTTGAGTTTCTATATCATTTATAGAATCTACAATATCTTTTTTACCTTTTATAGTTACTGTATTCTGACTCATTGTATAATTTACACCTGATTCGCTATTATCAGATAACTTTAATGTTATTGGAACAGTCTTTTGAGTTAATAAGGTTATATTAACGTTAACTGAATCTTTTTCTAATTCTATCCCTTCTACAACCTTACCATTAGCATCTACTGGCTCTAACTTTATACTCTGTGAAAAATCATTAAGTTCTCCATTAACTTTAACTGTTCCTACGACTCTTTTTACTTTATTAACCAAACTTCTTGGTCCAGATACACTAACTTTATCTATATTATCTTGTAACATAATATTGTCTACATTATTTTTTCCACTACCAGTTATATCTACTTTTATACTTTTATCTTCACTAATAATTTTTTCTAAAGTAACAATCATAACTGGATTTTTAAAATCATAGTTTACTCTTTGAGAAGTAGATACTTTTAAATATATCTCATTATTTCCTTCCAGCGGATTATTTATTTGTCCATATACATTTATATCATCTTTTGTTACTTTTTTTAGATTTGATAATTTCCCAGTAACATATATATTAGTTGTAAGATCTTGTTCTGGATAAATAACAAGATCTCTTTCATTTAATTCATTTTTATTAGTTATTGTAACAGGTATATTTTCAAATAATTTAGTTTCCTCTGGATCTACAATTGCCATAACATACATCCATAGTACCATAGCGCTTAATAGGGATATAATCTTTATTTTAGAATTATTTTTCAATTTATTTATCATTTAAATATCCCACCTTTAAAAAAGCCTTTTTCTTGAGTAGTAACCTTTAGATTACTTCTTAATATATTAATCATTCTTTCCTTTGATATATTTCTATATAGTTTACCTGCTTTAGCTATAGATACATCTCCAGTTTCTTCTGATACTATTAATGATATACAGTCAGAAACTTCACTTACTCCTACTGCTGCTCTATGTCTAGTACCTAAATCCTTACTCAAATCCTTCGATTGAGTTAACGGAAGAAAGCATGCCGCTGCTTTTATTTGAGCATCCCTTATAACAACTGCTCCATCATGTAAAGGAGTATTAGGTATAAAAATATTTATCAATAATTGTCTTGATATTGCACCATCAATACTTGTACCTGTATTTATTATATCTCCTATTTTAGTTTGTCTCTCTAATATAATAAGAGCCCCTATTTTCTGTCTAGATAAAGAATATAATGCTTCTACTATCTCTTCTATTGTTTTATTAAAAATTTCTTCTGATACACTTATGCTATTCTTCGAAAAGAAATTAAATTTTGTTCTTCCTATATGTTCAAGCCCTGCTCTAAGTTCTGGTTGAAATATTACCAATGCAGCTATAAAACCTAAATCAAGAGCTTTTATTAATAGCCAATATAATGTATGTAGCTTTAAAATTTCACTAATTTGTGTAGCTACAAATAACAAAACAATTCCTTTTAAAACCTGTTCTGCTCTAGTATCTTTAATGAACATAAATATCTTATAAAATATGTACGCTACTATTAATATATCTATAATATCATTTAGACTCATACTAAATATCATATCAAAAAATCCACCGAAAAAGGAATTTATATCCAACACAATTTGTTCCTCCTATTTGAGATTTATTAATAATTTGCACTATTACACTATGTATTATACTATATTCATCTAAGTATATACAAACTATTTAATATATAGTTTATTTTATAAAATAAAAAAAGTTTCACTAATGTGAAACTTTTAAAATGGTGAGCGCACAGGGATTCGAACCCCGGACACACGCCTTAGAAGGGCGTTGCTCTATCCAGCTGAGCTATGCACCCATATTTTATTATGGAGCGGGAAACGAGATTCGAACTCGCGACCCCCGCCTTGGCAAGGCGGTGCTCTACCGCTGAGCTATTCCCGCATGTACATGGTGCCTCAGGACAGAATCGAACTGTCGACACACGGATTTTCAGTCCGTTGCTCTACCAACTGAGCTACCGAGGCATAAATGGCGACCCCGATCAGATTTGAACTGACGATCTTCGCCGTGACAGGGCGACATGTTAACCGCTACACCACGGGGCCGCGTATCAACTCTCGTTGACTACTTGTACATAATACCATGGATTTTAGACCAATGCAACTATTTTTTTGAACTTTTTTATGAATACTCTATTAAAAACAGCATTTTTTTACTTTAATAAAATAAAGGTAATTCATAGTATTCCTGGAAGAATAAGATTAGCTGTTCCTGGGTTGAATAATGTTCCAGAAAATATGAGAAAATATGAGCATTATACTACTTCTCTTATAAAAATTGAAAAAGGAATAAAAGATGTTTCATATTCTTATGTAACTGGAAAAGTCCTTTTGATTTATGATACAAATGAAACAAATGAAAAGAAAATATTAGACTGGATAAATTTTATATGGAAAAAAGTTATTGATAACGAGGATATTTATAATAAGATGCAACCTGAAGAAATAGAAAAAAATCTTGATAAACTTTATGAAATGCTTTGTAAAGAGCTGAAAAAAGGGAGATAATTCAAATGGAAAGAACTAGTAATGGATATCTCTTATCTTGTGAAGTTGTCCATAAAATAAGAGGAAGAATACGTATAAAATCAAGAGCATTAAAATATCTTGGCAATATGAAGCAAAATATAGAAAAACAATTAGAAGAAGTCAGATATATCAATAGTGCAAAAAACGTGCGAATTCAATTGCTTTCTTTTTCATGATACCCTCCTGTGTTATGTTTTTGTTAAAATCATAGTATCATAGGCAACTTGAAACTTCTATTTTTTCTCTTATTTATCTCTCGTTGAAATATACAAAAATGAAAAAATAGAAAACAATAAACAAATAGTAATAGAAAGGAAGTTGCAGGAGGAATCTCCAGAAGAAATAATCAAAAAAATTACAGCAGCTGGAGGATTATTAGCATATAATATATTCAAAAAAGTTCCTGCTGAACCAATGACAGGGTTAAAAA
>ENA-OWPF01000972-OWPF01000972.1-human-gut-metagenome-genome-assembly--contig:-NODE-972-length-28253-cov-41.240017_pt1 | contig 28253 bp, 27 predicted proteins | sample MGYA00248261_ERZ651840 | MGnify/ENA primary metagenome ERZ651840 (study PRJEB26924, sample SAMEA4378268) | human gut metagenome | biome: human gut; feature: human-associated habitat; material: faeces... | reverse complement strand
TTATTATACTACAAAGGATTAGGAGTGGTTCATATAAATTTAAGTTAACAGATACAATTAAAGGATAAGGGGAAAGATAATGAAACATAGCAAAAATATGGTAATGAGGCTTATTTATTTTATATTGTTATTTTTTGTGTATTGGAATATTTTCAATTACATTAAGCTAGGACTAAGATTCCATGGAAAAAATATGGATGCAGCAGTATATGGAATGTTCTTTTTACTATATTTTGCATATTACTTAGTAGATTTGCTGAATTTTGACAAGTGCCATTATAGAGTAAGAACATTAATATATTCCTCTATGGTAAACCTTGTAATATTCAGCATTTTTTATTTGTTTACAAGAAGAATAGAACTAGTATATGGATTTGTTATCTTTACATTGATTCAAAACTTAATAAAAGCACTTTTGTTAAGTTTAAATAGTAAAGTTTACAATACTATTATTATTGATAGTGGAGAACACTATACAGATACTGTAATAAAGATTTTAACTAACCATGAAAAATATAGATATTTAGGATATCTTTGTGAAGAAAAGAATGAGAAGGAAAGATATCTAGGAAAGATAGAAGATATAAAAGAGATAGTAAAAAATAAAAATGCAGATACAATTATCTTTACAAGTAGAAAACAGATAAAAAATTATGCTAACGAGATAATGGACTTAAAACTTCAAGGAATAACAGTAATCGATTACATAGGATTTATTGAAGAGTATGAAGGAAAGATAGATGTAGAGAAGATAGATAGTTTATGGGTTGTAATGAGTGATGGATTTGTTGTTCTAAATAATACACTTCAAAGAAGGGTAAAGAGATTTTTTGATATCATAGTAGCTTCAATAATGTTTATCTGTTTTCTTCCATTTATGATTGTAACTTATTTTCTTGTAAAAACAGATATCGGGTTAAAATATTTATTTACAGATCCAATGAAGATAATAAAAAACCCTGCTTTTTTTAAACAAAAGAGAATTGGTTTAAGAGGTGAGGAGTTTGAAATGGTTAAGTTTAGAAGTATGAAGGTACATGACCCTAGTAAATTCTCAAAATATGCTTCTAAAAATGATGATAGAATTACAGCAGTAGGGAAGTTTATAAGAAAGACAAGACTTGATGAGTTTCCACAATTAATAAATGTTTTAAAAGGTGAGATGTCCTTTGTTGGACCAAGACCAGAGTGGAATGAGCTTGGAAGAGATTATGAGAAGAAAATTAAAAATTATAAGTTGAGATATGCTGTTCAACCGGGGCTTACAGGTTGGGCACAAGTAATGTACTCTTATGGAGCTTCAGTAAAAGATGCAGAGATAAAATTAGAGTATGATCTATACTATATAAAACATCAAGATTTTATGTTAGATATGATGATATTCTTTAAAACAACAAAAACAGTTTTATTTGGGAAAGGAATGTAATGGATAAAATAGTTAATAAAGAAACAGAAGTGTTTTTGGGGAAATCAGAACATGAGTATAAAATATATTGGAGTTGAAAAAATATGTGGAATTTAGCTATTTTGTTATTTATTATAGGATTTATTATGTTTATTATATTAAATAAAGATCTTTTTCCTAAAAAAATATTATTACCAATAATAACATTAGGGATTTTTTGTTGGATTCCAATAGGAGTAGAATATTTTTTTATAGAAACATTTGTAAAATATGAAAGTAAAGTTGGTTGGGTTAAAAGTGATTGGGCTGGTTTTTTAGGAAGTTATCTTGGAGGGGCAATAGGTGCTTTAATTACTCTTGTTGGTGTTTATTGGCAAATAAAAAGAGATGATAAATTAAAAAATAAAGAAAAAATAATAGGAGTTTTAAAGGGGATTTTGTATTCATTGGACAAAAATTTAATTGCAGATAAAAAATTATCTGAAGAAGAAAATAAAAAAATTTTAAAAGAAAAAATGTTTCAAAGTTTTTATTTTTTAGATTATTATTATGATAATACAGTTTACTCCGTATTCTATGATACTTATATTTTTGAAATTTTTCCAGAAATAATTAGAGAAAATTATAAAGTCATCTTTGAGATTGATTTTGGAGCAGAAATTATAGATTTAAATAACCTTATAAAAGAGCTTAATAAAAATCATAAATTTTTAATTTTTCAATCTAAAAATATAAAAAATATTTTAAAAAATATAGAAGAAAAAGCTTTAAAAATTAAAAGAAACTTCTCGGATGAAACAGAAGATATAAAAAAGCTAAGTCGTTTAGGAACAGATTATAAAAAAATATTGGAGCAAATAGGAAAAATAAAAGAAGCTTCAGAAGAATTTTCTATACAAAATATTGAAGTAGGAAATAATAAAGAAATTTTAAATAAAGGGATAGAGCTACATAAATTTTTAGATGAACTATGGGGATTGGTAGCATGTTGTGATAATAAGGAATTAAAAAAAAATACTGACAAATTAGCTCAGTATCTTCTTGCTGAAGGTGTTCTTTTAAGTGATCATAATAATATTTTTGAAGTTTTTGAAAAGATAGGAGATCTAAAAGAGAAAATAGTAAAAGAAATAGAAAAAATAGAGAATAACTAAAGTGATTTTTTAGATGGTTAAGAATTAAGAGTAGTTGTATTGTTTTATAATTATTATGATAATAGAATAGTAGTTAAAATCAAGACAAGAGTGAGGAGAATTTTTTGACATTAATTGAGAAAATGAAGAAAAATTTATAAGTTAAAATAATAAAAACTTTTAAATAGCCTTTTGTAAAAAATCTAAAATTTGTAGTGGATTATTTCCTTAAATATATATTTAATTATTGATTCCTATATGCTGTAGGAGTTAATCTATTTAGTAGATAATAATTAGTTGACAAAATAATCTGTTTTTTCTATATTAGTTTCAATATTAGAATATTACTATTCATTTGTTTGTGGAATGGTTGTTGTAGAGAGAGGATATTTTGATAAATTAAAAGCTTTTTTAAAGAATAAAAATATAAATTTTAAGTTTTTATTTATAACAGTAGTTATTTTTATATGTTGGATAGAGAAATTTCATTATATAAGACATGCTTTTAATTTTATATTAGTGCCTTTATTTATAGGATTATTAAGTATGTTTAAATTAGAAAAGAGCAATTTTATTTTAATGATGAGTAAACATACAACAGGGATATGGCTTATTCATAGTTTCTTTTGTTATTATTATTTTAAAAAATTAGCTTTTTTTCCAAAATACTCATTTTTAATACTTATTTGGATAATATTTTTAAGTGCTATATGTGCTATTGTAATAAATTATATTAAAAATAAAATTTTAAAAATTTAGAAAGGAAATTTATTTTGAATGAAAGAAAGATATAAAGAATTAGATTTAATGAAAGGAATAGCTATTATATTAGTTTTTCTTTTTCATTCTTTACAAGTAGGAAAATATAGTTTTATTAATTTGAATGATTTGACAAAAATTATATTTATTAATGCTCATTATTTTATGATGCCACTATTTTTTATAATTTCTGGTTTTTTAAGTAATTCAGGAAAAGAATATAGTCTTAAAAAATATTATATTAACAAATTAAAAAGGTTATTAATTCCATATTTATTTATAAATTTTATTGATTTTATACCAAGAACTTTATTTCCTAACTTAGTTAATTCAAAATTTGGAGGAATAAGAGAAGTTTTATTTTATGGAACAAAAATAACTTGGTTTGTATATACCTTATTTATAATTTTTTTAATATTTCCATTTGTTGAAAAATTTATAATAAAAAAAGATAAATATTATTTATTTGGAATTTTTATTTTATTTATAAATTATTTAGGTTTTGCTGAAAAAATAGAATTATTTGCAATTAATACTGTAGTTTATTATTTTATCTATTTTTATTTAGGGTATATTATTAGACCTTTTTATAAAAAAAATATATATAATGGAATATTTACTTCAAATAAATTTTTTGTAATTTTATCAGTTGTTTTTTTAGGATTATTTTATAAATTTTTATTAGTTAATTTTTTTACTAAAATTTTATTTGTTTTAATGAGCATATTATTTTATTTGAATATAACTAAAAGAATAAAAGATAATAGTGAAATATATAATTTATTTAAATTTTTTGGAGTAAATTCGTTGACATTTTATCTTTTTGATGGATTTGTAGCAGTAATATGTAGAACAATTATATTAAAGACTATTTCTATAGAAAGAACAGCTTTATGTATTGTATTGCTCTTTATTTCAAAAACATTGTTAATGTTTATAGCTATTAAGTTTATAGTAGTAAAAAGCTCAATTTTATCATTTTTATTAGGAGCAAGTGTAGAAAAAAATAATTAATTTATAGAGGGAGTAAATGAAAAAAATATTATTTTATACCACTTTTTTAACTCAAGGTGGTGGAATAGAAGTTGTAACAGTGAGATATATAAATAAATTTATAGAAAATGGATATAAAGTAGATTTATATATTGATTATGATATGGGAGAGGAAAATATAAGAGAGAAAGAGATTGATAAAAGAGTAAAAATAACTTATTTGAAATCTGAGAAAATTTCTAAACTCATATATAAATTAAGAACATTAGGGAAAGAAAAAAAGATATATAATATATTTTTATATATTTTAATTTTAGTTAGTGATTTTATTGTTTGGAAGAAAGAAATAAAAAAAATAGGAAGAGAAAATTATGATGCAACAATATCATTTTTTCAATTTTTACCTAGTTATATAACAAAAGTAAAAGGACCAAAGCACATGATATTTTTACATGGTTCTGTAAAACAGTATTTTGAGGGAATTAGAAAATATTTTAAAAATTCATTTTTTAATAAAATAAATAAATTTGATTATATTTGTACTGTAAGTGAAGAGATGAGAGTCCAATTAAAAGAGATTTTTCCTAATCTTACTAATAAACAAGTGACAGTATATAATCCAATAGATTTTGAAACTATAGAAAATAAAGCTTGTGAGAGAGAAAATTTAACTTCAGATGAAGAAAAGTTATTGAATAGTCCATATATTTGTAGTGTTGGAAGATTAGATGAAGGGCAAAAAGATTTTAATACTTTAATAAATGCTTATGCTAATTTAAAAATTAAAAATAAAATAAGTGAAAAACTAGTATTAGTTGGAGCTGGACCAGATAGAGAAAAATTAGAAAGTTTAGTGAAAAAATTAAATTTAGAAAATGAGATTATTTTTTTAGGTAAAAAAAGTAATCCATATATTTGGATGAAAAACTCAAAAGCATTTATACTAAGTTCAAAATATGAAGGATTGCCTACTGTTTTAATAGAAGCTTTGATATTAGATGTTCCATCAATATCGTCAAATTGTCTTACTGGACCAGTAGAAATTCTTGAAAATGGAAAATTTGGTGAGTTATTTAATATAGGAAATGTAAAAGAACTAGAAGAAAAAATATTATTAACTTTAAGTAAAGTAAAGAAAATAAAAACAAGAGACTATATAGAGAAAAAATTTGGAATTGGCTTTAAAATTCTTGAAAATTTAATAGATTATAGGAGATAAAATGAGAGAAACAATAAAAAGATGTATTAATGAAATATTAGCTTTTTGTTTAAATAATAAAATGTTATCTAAAATAGTAAAATTTATATATAATTTTATAATTAAATTAGGAATAATTTTTAACAGTAAAAAAATAAAGAATGAAAAAAGTAATTATGAGGAGATTTTAGAAGAATATTCGCCAAGGCCTGAGGAAAAAACTTATTTTGGAAAAAATGAAATAGTATCTGAAGAATATGATTTACAAATAATAGTTCCTGCATATAATGTTGAAAAATATATAGAAGAATGTATTGATTCAATTTTAAATCAAAAAACAAAATATAAAGTGTTAACTGTAATTATTAATGATGGGTCAATAGATAATACAGGTAAGATTCTTGAAAAATATAAAAACAGAACTAATTTAGAAATAATTGAACAAGAGAATCAAGGAATTTCAGAGGCGAGAAATAGAGGATTAAAAGAATTAAAAGCAAAATATGTTATGTTTGTTGATTCAGATGATTGTATATTTGAAGGAAGTATAGATAAGTTATTAGATTTAGCTATAGAGAATTCTTTAGATATTGTAGAAGGAAGTTTTAAGAGATATTATTTTGGTAAGATTTTTGAAGGAAATAAACACACTAATTCTATAAAAGATTCTAAAGAAATTTTATTTGGCTTTCCTTGGGGAAAAGTTATAAAAAACATAGTTTTTAAAAACTTAAAATTTCCGTTGAAATATCAGTATGAAGATTCAATATTTGCATGGTTAGTTTATCCTAAAAGATATAAAATAGGAACAATAGAAGAAGATGTTTATTTATATAGAGTTAATCAAAAAAGTATAAGTTGGTATTTGAAAGAAAATAAAAGAAATATAGAAACATTTTATATAATGAAAGAAATGCTAGAGAATGGAATTGGATTATATAATATAAAGATAGATAAAAATTTATATTTAAATTTTTTAGGACAAGTAAGGTTAAACTATACTAGAACTATAAACTGTCCAGAACAAATAAAACAAGCAATTTTTTTTGAAACAAAGAATCTATTAATAAAATATTTTAGTAAAAATCTTTTGTTAGAAAATTATTTGGATAAGGAATTAGTAAAAAGTTTATTAAAAAATAATTATGGAAAATATAAATTTATTTGTAAGTATGGGAGAAAATTATGAAAAAAAATTTAAGATTAGTATATTGTATAAATAGTTTAGAAAACTTTGGTGGAATGGAGAGAGTACTACTTGATAGAGTTGATTATTTAATAAAAAATTATGGTTACGATATTACTATAATAACTACTGAAATTGAAAAGGGAGAAAGATTTTTCTATTTAAATCCTAAAATAAAAACTATTAATTTAAACATAGATTATTATAATATATTAAATGGTATTAAAAATGAAGGAAAATTATTAAATATAGTTGCTTTTTTAAAAAAAATGTTATTGAAAGAGAAAAAAAGAAGAGAGCATCTAAAAAAATTACAATTTGAAATAGAAAAAATAAATCCAGATATAATTATATCTATGGGAGATTTAAGTAGAGACATAGTTGGAAAAATTAAAAGTAAAGCAAAAAAAATATTGGAGAATCATTTTAATAAAGAATTTCTTTTGGGCGAAGATATAGAAAATAAAATTTTACGTTATTTTAAAGTCAATATAAAAACAAGATTAGAAAAAATAAATTTAAAAAATTATGATAAATTCATTGTTCTAACTGAAGAGGATAAAGTAAAATGGATAAAAATGTACAAAAAATATGAAAAAAAATAAAAGTAGTTAATAATCCTTTAACTTTTTATCCTAAAAAAGTATCAACTTTAGAAAATAAAAAAGTAATATCATTAGGAAGGCTAACAAATCAAAAAGGATATGATCTTTTAGTTAAAATTTGGAGTATTGTAAATAAGGAGTATCCTGATTGGGTATTGGAAATATATGGTGAAGGAATAGAGAGAAAAAAATTAGAAAGCCAAATAGAAAAGTTAAATTTAAAAGAAAAGATAAAATTAAAAGGGGTAACAAAACATCCTGATGAAAAATTATATGAAGCTTCTATTTATGTTATGAGTTCAAGATTTGAAGGACTTCCTCTTACTTTAATAGAAGCTATGTCTTGTGGATTGCCTCTAGTATCATTTGATTGTCCATGTGGTCCAAAGGATGTTATTACAGATGGTAAAAATGGTTTTTTATGTAAATTTGGAGATATAGAAATGATGGCTGAAAAAATAAAATATTTAATTAAAAATAATGATGAAAGAAAAAGAATGGGAAATATTTCAAAAAAGATATCTTTGAATTTTAAAAAAGAAAAAATAATGGAAAATTGGAAAGAAATATATGAAAAATAGAAAGTTTATAAGGAGATAGAAATGCCTTGGTCATATTTTTATTCTGCAGGAAGAGATATTAGTGTACTTATAGTAGGGATAGTTGTATTAATATTATTATTGCTTATATCATTAATTCTTATTAATTCAAGATGTAAAGATAATAAAATAAAAAAGTTTTTTTATTTAGCTTTATTTATACAAGTAATTATTTTGATAATAGATAACTATATAGTAGATTTTCCTTTAATAAATGTGGATGCTAGAGCTCATGAAGGAATGGCATGGTTTAGTTATGAAAATAATGTAAGCATAGGACGTGGTGAATATAATACTTTTATTTTAAATCCCATTTATAGATTATTAAAAATAAGAGTAGCAATTATTTTTGGTGCAATAAATATTATATGTCATTTGATTATTAATTTAAATTTATATGATATTTATAATAACTTAAAAATAGAAAGAAAATTAAAAACATTTTTACTTGCTATTTCTGTTTTATCTCCAATAAGTTTAATTATGAGAGCAGGGATATTAAGGGAAGCTATAATGATTATGTTTATAAGTTATTCTTTAAAGAAATTTATTAGTTTTGTTCTATATAAAAGAAACTTAGATATAATATTAGCTTTCTTATTTATAGGAATAGGGGGAGTTTTTCATAATGGTGTTATCTTTTTATCTTTAAGTTATTTAATTTATCTTTTAGGTGGAGAAAAAAATAAAAAAGGATTTCAAGTTTTTGTTTTTATTTTAGCGATAGGAGCATTTATTATTTTTAAAGATAAACTTTTAGAAAAAGTTGGTGGTGGAGATATAGAAAAAGTACTGGCATATAATAATAATGGACAACTTTTATCTGCAGGAAGTGCTTATTTGACAGGAATTACTACAACAAGTTTAGGAGGAATAGTAACATTTTTACCTTTGTTTTTATTTTACTTTTTTTTCTCTCCTACTCCAGAAATGATAAGAGGAATTTTAGATATAGCAACTTTTTTATTGAATTCAAGTATATATATTTATATAACAATAATTGGAATAAAAAGTTATAAAAAAATAAAAAATAGATTGAGCAAAAAAGAAAAACAAATAATAAAGGCATTATTAATAGGAGTTTTATTTACAGGGGCAGTTTTTTCAGTAGGGACAAGAAATGCAGGAACAGCCATGAGACATAGAGATAAAATTTTACCATTTTTAATAGTTATTTTTGCAATAATAAGAAATAAATATTTTATGGAGATAAAATATAGAAAAATTCAAAGAAGAGAAATAGGGAGAGATTTAAATGAAACCAATTAGAATTTTACAAATTGTTGGTGGTATGAATATGGGGGGCATAGAAAATTTTCTTATGAATATTTATAGAAATCTTGATAGAGAAAGAGTTCAATTTGATTTTTTTATTCATAATGATGTCGATGCTATATTTGAAGATGAAATAAGGGAATTAGGAGGAAAAGTTTTTAAGATTCTGCATGTAACAAAATCTGGACATAAGAAATATGTAGAAAATATAAGAGAATTTTTTAAAAATCATAAAGAATATAAAGTTATTCATTGCCATAGAGATGAACTTAATGGTTTAGTATTAAAAATAGCTAAAGAAGAGGGGATAAAGGTAAGAATTTCTCACAGTCACAATGCTTATCCCAAATATAATTCTTTTATAGGAAAAATATATAAAAACTATTATTTGTCAAAAATAAATAGATATGCAACAGAGAAATATGCTTGTTCAAAAATAGCTGGTGAATGGATGTATGGCAAAAGAGCTAATTTTGAAATTATTAATAATGGAATAGAAGTAAAAAAATATTTGTATAATCAAGATATAAGAAAAATCAAAAGACAAGAACTAGAATTAAACGAAAAAGATATAGTTATAGGTCATATTGGAAGATTTGTTTTACAAAAAAATCATATGTTTCTATTAGAGATATTTAGAAAATTGGTGGATAGAAATAAAGAATATAAACTTCTATTAATTGGAAATGGTGAATTAGAGAAAGAAGTAATTAATAAAATAGAAGAATTGAAATTAGAAGAAAATGTAAAAGTGTTAGGAGTAAGAAAAGATGTAAATGAGATTTTACAAGCTATGGATATGTTTTTATTACCATCTTTTCATGAAGGATTACCAGTAACTTTAGTAGAAGCTCAAGGAGCAGGACTTAAATGTTTTATCTCTAATACAGTAACTAAAGAGATAGATTTAGAGTGTGGACTTACAGAGTTTATAAGTTTAAACAGTTCTTCAGAAGAATGGGCAGAGATAATTGATAAAAATAGAGAATATCTTAGAAAAGATACTATTGAAAGTTTAAAATCTCATGGATATGATATGACAGAAAATGTTAAAAATTTAGAAAATAGATATATAGAACTATATAATAAAATTTAAAAGAGGAAATTATGAAAAAGATATGTTTTTTTAGTACTAACTTTGAACGAAGTGGAGGAACAGAGAGAGTAACATCTATAATAGCTAATAGGTTAGTGGAAATAGGATATGATATTACAATAATTAGTTGTATAGGTGGAGAGAAGAGCTTTTTTCAGTTAAATCCTAAAATAAAACTAGATAGATTATATAAAAGTTGTAGAGGATTAAAATTTAATCTGACAGCGGCATTTAAATTAAGACAAAAAATAAAGGAGAATGATTTTGACTATATTATAGATATAGATACAATTCACTCTTTTTTCTCTATTCCGGCTACAAAAGGATTAAGAACAAAGGTAATATCTTGGGAGCATTTTAATTTTTATTCAGATTTAGGAGTTAAAAGAAGAAAGCTAGGAAGAGTTTTAGCTGGAAAATATGCTGATAGAATAGTAACTCTTACTAATGAAGATAGGGAAGCTTTTTTAGAAAATTTAAATATTAAGTCTAAAATAGATTATATTTATAATCCTACTCCATATCCAAATGAGAAGAAAAGTTTATGTGAATCAAAAATAGCAGTGGCAATAGGAAGACTTACAGCTCAAAAGGGATTTGATAAACTATTGGATATTTGGAAAAAAATAGAGGAAAAAGATAGTGAATGGGAGCTATATATAATTGGTTCTGGTGAAGATAGAGAAAAACTTTTAAAACAAAAAGAAAGTTTAAATCTTAAAAGAGTAACATTTATAGAGAATACTAAAAATATAAAAGAGTATTATGAAAAAGCTTCAATTTATTTGATGACTTCAAGATTTGAAGGGCTTCCAATGACTTTAATAGAAGCACAAAGTTTTGGACTACCTATTATAAGTTATGATATAAAGACAGGACCAAAGGATATAGTAAATGATGGTGAAGATGGGTATCTAATAGAAAATGATAATCAAAATGAATTTGTTAATAAGTTTTTAGAATTATCTCAAAATAGGGAAAAAATTCAAAAATTTTCGCAAAAAGCTTATGAAAATTCAAAAAGATTTAAGTTAGATAATATTATTGAAAAATGGAAAGAAGTATTAAAATAAGGGAGAAAGATCAAATGAAAATATTAAGTATGCTTATTTTTTCAGATCCAAGAACACAAGGAGGAATACAAACTTTTGGAAGAACTCTGAAAAAATTTTATCCAGATGAAGTAACCTCTTTAACTGTTGCTAATCCTTTTAAAAAGATATATGAGATTAATGATTTGGTTGAAGTAGGAAGTAATAATGTTTTCTTTAGAATATTAAATAAAATATTAAAAAATAAATTAAGAGAATATTTAATAAAAAAAGAGGTAAAGAAAAATAATTGGGATACAATAATATTTTCTTTTCCATATGAACTCGAAATATTAAAATATATAAAAGCTAAAAAAATCATAGTACAACATTTTTATTTTGATAAATTTATTAATGATATCCCAAAAATGCAAGAATTAAAAAAAGACTTAAGTTACTATGTTGTATTATCTCCTTATGATAAAGAGAAATTTCAAAAAGGGTTTAATATTCCAAAAGAAAAGGTAAAAGTGATAAGACATACTTGCAATATGGAACTTCTTCAAGAGAAAAAGAAAAAAAATAAAAAATTAATAATGGTTGCAAGAATAGATAACCAGCAAAAAAGATTTGATTTAGCAATAAAAGCAATGAAAAGATTACCAGATTATATTTTGGATATTTATGGAGATATTTATAGTCAGAAAGATATGGATTTTTTACAAGAAATTATAGAAAAAGAAAAAATAATAAATGTTAATTTTAAAGGTGGAACAAATAAAGTACAAGAAAAATTAGATGAATCAGGAATTTATATAATGACAAGTGATTTTGAAGGATACCCTATAACATTGATAGAAGCAATGAGAAGAGGATTACCAATAGTATTAAGAAATACATTTGATTCAGCTCAAGATATAATAATAGAGAATGGAGTTCTTTTAGAAAAAGAATGGAATGAAGATAAATTTGTAGAAGCAGTAAAAAAAGTATATGTTAATTATGAATACTATTCAGTGAATAGCAGGAAATTAGGAGAAAGACATAGCTCAGAGGCAATAAAAAGAGAATGGGATAAATTATTAATGGAGAATGATTAAAAATGAAGATAATATATTGTATTAATTGTATTTTAGGAACTGGTGGAATGGAAAGAGTTTTAGTAGATAGAGCAAATTATTTAGTAGAGAAATTTAATTATGAAGTATATATTGTAACTTCAGATGAAAAAAATGATAAAGAACCATTTTTTAAATTAAATTCTAAGATAAAAATAATTCCACTAGAAATTAATTCATTTGAAGGATTACATAACAATTTTTTTCTAAAGAAATATCAATTAAAAAAGAAAACAGATTTATTTTTAAGCAAACTTACTAAAGTTGTAAATGAAATAAAACCAGATGTTTTAGTTTCTATGGGAGATCATAGTAGAGGGATAGTTTGGCAAATAAATTATTCATGTAAAAAATATGTTGAAAATCATTTTAGTAAGAGATATATAATAGAAGGAAGAGAAATAACTGAAAAAGAAACTCTAAAGAAAAAAATAAAAAATTTTTATAGGGAATATAATGCTAAGAAACTAATAGAAAGATATGATAATTTTTTAGTTTTAACAGAAGAAGATAAAAAAAATTGGGATGGGAAAGAGGAGAAGTGTGATAAAATAAAAGTAATTAACAATCCCTTAACATTTTTTCCTAATAAAGTATCATTATTAGATCAAAAAAAAGTAATTTCTTTAGGTAGATTGCATGAAGGAAAAGGATATGATATTTTAATTGATGTATGGGAAAAAGTTAATAAATTATATCCAGATTGGACATTAGAAATTTATGGTGAAGGAGCAGAAAGAAAAAAATTACAAGAAAAAATAGATAAAAAAGGATTAACAAGAAATTTTAAACTTATGGGTAAGACTGATAATGTATATGATAAATTAAATAATAGTTCTATATATATAATGAGTTCAAGATATGAAGGGTTTGGAATAGTTTTGATAGAGGCAATGTCTTGTGGGTTGCCAGTAATTTCTTTTGATTGTCCTTGTGGACCTAAAGATATCATTAAAAATGGAAAAAATGGATTTTTATGTAAATTTAATGATATAGAGGCTATGGCAGAAAAAATAATATACTTGATTAAAAATGAAGAAGAAAGAAAAAGAATGGGAAATATTTCAAGAGAAATGTCTTCAAATTATTTTGAAGATAAAATTATGAACCAATGGAAAGAGCTATATGAAAGCTAGGAGATAAAAATGAAAATACTTTTTATGACAATAGAAAATCATCCAGGAACTTTAGGTGGAATACAAACTTTTGGAAGAAATTTAAAAGAAATTTATGGTAAAGACTTAGTGTTTTTAACAAATAAATTTGATGTAAAAAAGATTTATAATGTTGAAGATGTTATAGAAGTTTTTAGTAGTAATAAAATTTTAAGAGCTATAAACAAAATTTGTAAAAATATTTTTAGAAAATATTTAATAATAAGAAATATAAAAAAAATAAATCCAGATGTTTGTATTTTATCTTCTTATAATGAATTAGAATTTATAAAAAATATAAAAAGTAAAGTTATATTAGTTCAACATACTCTAGCAGATAGATATTTATTTCATAGTGAAAATGAAAAGTTTTTTAAAGGATTAAATCAAAGAGAACCAGACTATATAATTTGTTCTTCTGAAAAAGACAAAGAATTATTTAAAATTAATCTCATGGAGAGAAAAATAAAATATAAAGTAATTAGATTTCCAAATGATATTGAAATTTTAAAAAATAGAAAAGAAAAAAATGAAAATTTAATAATTTTATCAAGATTAGAAAATTCAGCAAAAAGATTAGACTTAGCAATAAAAGCAATGAAAAAATTACCAAATTTTACTTTAAATATTTATGGAGAAGGACCAGCTGAAGAATTATATAAAAAAATAATAAAAAAAGAAAATATTAATAATGTTTTTTTAAAAGAAAGTACAAGTAATGTTAAAGAAAAATTAGATAAGTCATCTATTTATATAATGACAAGTGATTTTGAAAATTATGGTATTTCTAATATAGAAGCAATGAGAAGAGGACTTCCAATTATAATAAGAAATACTTTTAATGCTGCTAGTGACATTGTAGTAAATAATATAAATGGAATACTTCTTGATAAAGAATGGAATGAAGATAAATTTGTAGAAGCAGTAAAAAAAATACATGAGAATTATAATTACTATTCAGAAAATAGTAAAAAATTAGGAGAAAGATATAGTTTAGAAGTAATAAAAAAAGAATGGGATAAAATAATAAATTTAAAGGAGTAATAAATAACATATGGGAAAAAAAATAGGAATATTAACATTTCAAGAACCAGAAAATTGTAATTATGGAGCAATACTTCAAAGTTATGCTGGGTATAAAATGGTAGAAAAAATAGAAAAGAATGTGGAAATTGTAGATTTTAAACTTGAAAGAGGATCTTGGAAAAATAGACTATTTGTTTATTTTATATCAACTCCATTCAGGAAATTTTCAAAAAAATTTTTAAAATTGAGTAAAAAGATAAAAATAGAAGAAGATTTAAAAAATTTAAATAATGAATTTAATATTTTTATAGTAGGAAGTGATCAAGTTTGGAGAGCTGGAACAACTAATATAGCAGGGAAAGTTTTTTACTTAGACTTTGTAAATAAATTAAATAAAAAAATAGCATATGCAGCAAGTTTTGGTGTAGATTTTTGGGAAGGAGATAAAAAACTTACTGAAGAAATAAAACCTTTAATAAAAAGATTTAATGCTATTTCAGTAAGAGAAGAAAGTGGAATAGATATATGTAAAAATACTTTTGGGATTGATAATACAGTATGTGTTCTTGATCCTACTCTCATGATTTCTAAAGAAGATTATCAACCAATTTTAGAGGATTGGAAAGATAAAAGTCATTTAAGTAAAAGATATATAGCTCATATGCTTTTAGATGATAATGATAAATTAAGAAATGAAAGTCAAAATATAGCTAATTATTTGAAAGCAGAAATTAATTATATAAAAGGTAAAGAAAAAAATTTTTTTATTAAAAAAGATTTTTTATATAATAGTGTTTCTCAATGGCTTACTTATTTAAAAAATGCAGAATTAGTTATAACTGATTCTTTTCATTGTACAGTATTTTCCTTAATTTTTCATAAAAAATTTGTAGTTGTAGCAAATTCTGGAAGAGGAATAGCAAGGCTTGAAACACTTTTAGAAAAAGTAGGCCTAAGAGAAAGACTTTTTACTAATATAGAAGATGTAATAAAAAGTGAAATTTTAGATAAAGAAATAGATTATAATGAAGTTGATAAAAAATTAGAAGTTCATAGAAAATTTTCTATAGAGTTTTTAAAGAAAGCTTTGGAGGATTAATGAAACAATCAGCAATAGAAAATATAGGTTATGATAGGTGTGCTGGATGTTATGGTTGCTTAAATACTTGTCCTGTACATGGAGCAATTGAATTTAAATTAACTGATGAAGGTTTTTATAAACCAGTTATAACTAATGAATGTGTTCATTGTGGATATTGTCAAGAGGGATGTCCAGTAATAAAAAAAGTAAATAATAATCAAAAAAAAGATTTAGAAGTTTATTCATGTTGGTCAAAGGATGAAAATATTGTAAAAGTAAGCTCTTCTGGAGGAATATTTTCAGAGCTTGCAACAATATATTTAGAAAATAATGGTATTGTTTTTGGAGCAAAGTGGGAAAATGGAGAGATAGCACATACTTCAATTAATAATTTAAATGATCTTAAAAAACTACAAAAATCTAAATATCTTCAAAGTAAGATAGAGGATTCCTATATAAAAGTAAAAGAATTTTTAAAAGAAGGAAAAAAAGTTTTGTTTGTTGGAACTCCTTGTGAAATAGCTGCTCTTAATACAATAGTTCAACATAAAAATTTAGTAACAGTAGATGTAGTATGTCATGGGATCCCGTCATATAATACTTATAAAAAATATGTAAGCGAAGTATTAAAAAGTGATTATAGAAAAATAGAAGTTAATTTTAGAAATAAAGAGACAGGATGGGAAAACTACAGTATAATCTATAAAGAAAATGAAAGAATAATACAAGAACATTTACATAGGCAAGATATATGGTTTAAGGGATTTTTAGCAGATGTTTATTTAAACTCTCCTTGCTATAATTGTGAATTTAGGACAATGCCAAGATTTGCAGATATAACTTTAGGAGATTTTTGGGGAGTGCCTCAAGAGTTAAAAAATATAAATGGAACATCAGTTGTAACTCTTAATAGCAAAAAAGGAAAAGAACTATTTGAAAAAATAAAAGATAAGATAGAATATAAGAAAACAGAGTTTGAAATAGCTTATAGAGGAAATCCTTGTATATATAATCATAAGTTAAATAAAGAAAAAAGAGAAAAGTTTTTTAAAGATTTTCCCAAAAAAGATTTTATAACGTTACATAAAAAACATTTTCCATATCCATCTAAAATATCTAAGATAATAAATTTTCCTAGAAAAGTTTTAGGTTTTATTAAACGTAGAATATTTAAAATAGTAAAAGGAGTTTAAATAAATGAAAAGTGAATTAAAAATAGGATCTATTTTATCAGTTTTTTCTATTATATTAAACTCTCTTATTAGTATTTTTTATACTCCAATGTATATGAGATATTTAGGAACAACAGATTATGGTATAAATTCGCTAGTTCAATCAATTATGGGATATATAGGAATGTTAAATCTTGGACTAGGAAGTGCAATGGTTAGATACACTGTAAGATATAGAGCAGAGGGAAAGATAGAGGAAGAAAAATCTTTAAATGGAATGTTCTTAGTAATCTTTTTGATAATAATGTTGATAAGTATCTTTATAGGAGCATATATTTACTATGTTCTTCCTAATATGTTCGCTGAAAAATTTACATTAGGAGAGTTAATAAAGACTAAAAAAGTGTTTGTAATAACAATGATAGGAACTGCTGTATCTTTTCCAGTTAGTGTTTTTTCAACAAATATAAGTTCAAGAGAGAGATTTTTATATCAAAAAGTATTAAGTCTATTGAGAATGATAACAACTCCTGTAGCAGGAGCTATTTTAATGATAAATGGTTTTGGAATAGTTGCAGTAGTATCAGTAACTATAATTTTAGGTTTAATTACTAATATTTTTGATATTGTTTATGCTTTTAAAATAGGAATGAGATTAAAATTTAAAAATTTTGATTTTGAAATTTTAAAAGATATTTCTAAATACTCATTTTATATATTTTTAGATATTATAATTGATAGAGTTTATTGGGGAACAGATAGAATAATAATAGGGAAGTTTATTGGTCCTTTAGCAGTAGGAATCTATTCAATAGCTTCTGTTTTTAATAATATATATATGAGTTTGTCAACAGCTATATCAGGTGTACTTTTTCCAAGAATAAATAAATTAGTAGTAGAAGAAAAATATAATCATCTTTCTGATATGTTTATTAGAATAGGAAGAATACAATATATATTATTAGGTTTAATTTCATCAGGTTTTATAATTTTTGGAAATGAATTTATATATCTTTGGCTTGGAAAAGGATATACAGAGGTGTATAAAATAGCATTATGGATAATGATTCCCTTAACAATACCTTTGATTCAAAATACAGGAGGAGCAATAATGCAGGCAAGAAATCAACATCAATTTAGATCAGTGGTATATTTTTTTATTGCTGTTATAAACATCGTAGTTAGTATTTTATTAGTAAAAAATTATGGAACAATAGGTTGTGCTATTGCAACAGGAGTATCATTTACTTTAGGCAATGTAGTAATTATAAATATATATTATTGGAAAAAAGTTGATATAGATATCCCTCTATTTTGGAAAAATATTTTTAAAATGAGTATACCAGTTGTAATTACAATGATTATAGGGTATGGCTTAAATTATTTTATCAATGAATATAGAATAGTAACTTTTATTTTAAAAGGAAGTATATATGTAATTGCATATGTAATTTTAATGTGGTTAATAGGGATGAATAAAGAAGAAAAAAGAGAAGTTTTAAATCCAATAAGAAAATTATTGAGATATTAAATATAATAAATAATTATAGTAAGTATATTTTTTATTTTATATTTATCTACAAGACTTAATCTTTGAGGAGACCAACTATGAATTGTCAAGTAAATTAAAAGAATAATTATACAAATTTTGCTTCTAAATTTATGCGTACTTTAATAAGTTATCATTGTTGATAACTTTGGTATATTATAATACGTTTTCTTTTAATTATGATGCTTTAAATTCTTGATTTTCTTTTAATAATTTAAATATTACTCTTACTAATTTATGAGCTGTATGACCTAAAGCATTAAAATGACTTTTACCTTGAGATATCTTTAATTCATAATATTTTTTAAATGTCTCATCGTTTAAACTTACATTAAATGCTGCATTAATTAAGGCATATCTTAGTGTAGGAGATCCTCTTTTAGACATTCTTGTGCTTCTTGCTGTAAAGTTACCTGATTGTATTACGCTTGGATCTAAGCCTGCGTAAGCAAGTAGTTTACATGGAGTTTCAAAACGATTAATATCTCCTATTTCACTAATGATCATAGCACCATTCAAACTACCTATACCAGGGATAGTTTTGATTACAGAGTTGATTTCTTCCATAGATTTTTCAATGGACTTTTCAATTTCTGTAATTTGTAGAGTTATTAATTCAATTTGCTGAATTGCATGGATAACTCTTAAAACTAGGGCATTGTTATCAATCCCTACTGAGGTTTTTGCTACCTCTTTAAGTCGCTTTGCTTCATCTTTACCATAATGACCTTTTGAAGCTTTAGATAATAGCCCTGTAAGGCGTGTAAGATGAGCTTTAGAAATAGCTTTAGGGGTAGTAAATTCCTTTAGTAATTGATAACAAGATTTAGTATGAATTCCTGATTTAAAAACAGAATGTAGTTCAGGAAAAATCTGATCTATATATGTATTTAACATAATTTTAACAGAAGAACATGATTGAACAAGCTTTCTTCTAGCTCTACATAATGTTTTCAATTCAAGAGTTTTAACGTCATATGAAGTTAGATTTCTAACATCGTTAAACATTAAAGTTTTAATAATAAGATAAGTATCAATTTTATCAGTTTTTGTTTTTCTGATATTAGTTTTTCTAATATTAGAAGTTTGAATAGGATTAATAATCGCGATTTTGTATCCTAGGTTAAAAAGAAAAAATATAAGATTTTCCGCATAATGTGCAGTAGATTCCATACCAATGATAACATCTTTTTTATCAAATATATTGATTTTAGAAGTTAGTAATGAAAAACCTTGAATGTTGTTATCAAATGGAAATGGTTCAAAAATAATTTGTCCATCAGAATTCATAGCAGCAGCAAAATGTTTTTTCTTAGCAATGTCAATACCGACAAAAATCATAAAATCACCTCAACGAAATAAATAAAAACTGTGAAATCCACCTAGTTTTATTCTCATAGACTTGCGTGAAATAAAAATTTGAGAACTTATCCAACCAATAAACAATTAAAATAAAACAGTGGCAATATGCTCCTTTCAAATAGTTAAAGCTATATGGAAAAATAAAAAGTCCACAGTTTATTTTAATTATAATACAAATAAAAAAATATAATCAATTAGAAAGGAGGAGTATGGTATAAGTTTTATATTTATATCATACAAGGCAAAAATGAAAAAAGTAACAAAAGCAGTAATACCAGCAGCTGGATTAGGAACAAGAGTATTACCAGCAACAAAAGCTCAACCAAAAGAGATGCTTGTAATAGTTGATAAACCATCACTACAATATATAGTAGAAGAGCTTGTTGAATCTGGAATAACAGATATAGTAATAGTAACAGGTAGAAATAAAAATAGTATTGAAGATCACTTTGATTTTTCATATGAGTTAGAAAATACTTTGAAAAAAGAAAATAAAACAGGACTTCTTGAAAAGGTAGAAAAACTTTCATCAATGGCAAATATCTTCTATGTAAGACAAAATCATCCATTAGGATTGGGACACGCTATTTTAAAAGCTAAACCTTTTATAGGAGATGAACCTTTTGTAATAGCTCTTGGTGATGATATTGTATATAATCCTGAGAGACCAGTGGCTAAACAGTTAATAGAAAACTATGAAAAATATGGTGCAAGTATTGTAGGGTGTCAAGAGGTAGCTTTAGAAGATGTATCTAAGTATGGGGTTGTAAAACCTACTGAAAATTTAGATGAAAATACAGTTGCAATAAGTGACTTTGTAGAGAAACCATCAAAAGAGGAAGCGCCTTCAAGATTAGCTTGTTTAGGAAGATATCTATTAGATGGAAAAATCTTTGATTACCTTGAGGAAACAAAAGCTGGAAAAGGTGGAGAGATTCAACTTACAGATGCAATTTTAAAAATGCTTCAAGGTGGAGAAAAAGTAGTTGCTTATGAGTTCCAAGGGAAAAGATATGATATAGGGAATAAGTTTGGACTTTTAAAGGCAAATATAGAGTTTGGTTTGAAAAATGATGAAACAAAAGAGGAACTAAAAGAGTATTTAAAATCATTAAAATTGGATTAAAATGATAAAAAAGATTGGAATATTTAGTAAAATGACGTATAATAATAAGGAATATTATTGTCAATAAAATTTATTATTATATAAGGAGAAAAAGTTAGATGAGACATGAGTATGATCAAAGAGATTACTATGATGAAGAAGAGGATGGAGGATTAGATTTAATAGATCTTATCTTTGCAACTATTAGACGTTGGAAATTGATAGTTTTAATAACAGTTCCAATAGTATTAGCTGGTGTATTTTTTGCTGCAACTAGACCAACTGTTTATACAGCAACAGTTACAATGATGGTAACAAATCCAGAAGAAACTACAACTATGGGTGGAGCAAACTTAGAAGTAAGTAATAACCTTATAGTTACTTATACTCAACTTGCTAAAAGCAAGGATATTATGGCTAGAGTAATAAGTAAATATGATTTACCAGATTCTCCAGAGGGATTAGCTAGTAAGGTTACAATAGCTCCTGTATCAGGAACAAGTTTTTTAAAAATTTCATATAAAAATAGTGAACCACAACTTACAGTTCCTGTTATAAATGAAATAGCAAATGAGTTTATTTACAAGATAGCTCAAGTTGTTAGATTGAGAAATATCTCTATATTAGAAAATGCAACTGCACCATATCAGTTACCTAAAAATAGAGGAGTAATAATTATAGCTTCTATAATCTTAGGATTAGGCTTAGGTTGTGGAGTAGCAGCTCTTATAGAGTTATTACATAGAAAGCTTAGAAAATCTAGTGATATAGAAAAAGTATTAGGTGTAAAAATGTTAGGAATGATACCTGAAATTGATATGGCTAAGGAAGGAGAAAAGGAGAATGAGTAATAGAAATATATTCTTTGTAACAGATAATAATCTGCAAATAACAGAGGCTTTTAGAACTTTAAGAACTAACTTAGCTTTTTTAAGAGAGAAGCAAGAGGGCAAAACTCTTCTCTTTACAAGTTCAATTCCAGCAGAGGGAAAATCATTTGTTGCTTCTAACTATGCAGCAAGTTTAGCAATAGCTCATAAAAGAGTATTATTAATAGATTGTGATATTAGAAGACCTAGAGCACATGAAAGTTTTGGAATTAAGATAGAGAGAGGATTAGAAAGTTTCTTAACTCATGATACTCCAGTAGATTCTTTAATAATGAGAGATATTATTCCAAACTTAGATCTTTTACCTACAAAGAATATGAAACACAATGTTACAGAGCTATTTTTAAGAGATAAAGTAAGAAATATGTTAAAAGAGTTAAGAGATAGATATGATACTATTATCTTAGATACACCTCCATTAGCAGTAGCTTCAGATGCTGCAATACTTTCTAAAGCAGTAGATGGAGTAGTAGTAGTAGTAGGGTATGATCAAGTAGCTAAAAGAGAGCTAGAGTTTACAAAAGAGATGTTAGATAATGCAGGAGCTAATATCTATGGATTTATAGTAAATGGTGTAGATAAGAGAGGAATGTCTTATGGAAACTATGGATATTACACAAACTACTATACTTACTATGAAGAGTATTACAATGATGATACAGGAAATAGAAAGAAAAGAAAAGTAAGAAGACCTAAGAATAAATTTGAAGCTTTTATAGATAGAGTAAAAGAAGCATATAAGAAGCATTTAAGTGGAGATATTAAGAGAAGAAGATAGGTGAAGAAATGGTAGATATACACTCTCATATACTTTTTGGAGTAGATGATGGAGCAAAAGATATAGGGGAAAGTATAGAACTTTTAAAACAGGCAGTGTCAGTAGGGTATACAGATATTGTCTGTTCTTCGCATTATTATATAGGACTTTATGAAAATAATAGTTATTTAGACAACTTTAATATTTTAAGAGAGGAAATAAAAAGATTAAAAATACCAATTAATATATATTTAGGAAATGAATTTAATTTAGATTCAGAGTATTTTTTTCATAGAGAGAAAATAAACAGAATAAATAATACCAAGTATTTTTTAGTAGAGATTAAATCTAATATAATCTATTCTGTTTGTAAAGATTTTTTTCAAGAATTATTAAAAAAAGGGATAACTCCAATATTTGCTCATGTAGAAAGATATAATCAAATAAGGGTAGAGGAATTAATAGAACTTTCTAAAATGGGAGTAGTTCTTCAAATGAATTTAAGATCAGCAGTTGGCGATTTGCCTAAAGCTAAATATTTACTAGAAAATAGATATATAGATGTAATAGCTACAGATGCTCATAAATATGGAAAAAGAGATTATAATATAAAGGAAAAATTAGATAAGTTAAAAGCAACTGTAGGAGATGAATATTTTCAACTTCTTACAGAGATAAATCCAAGAAAAATAATAAATAATGAAGATATATTGAAACTAAAAGGAGAGAGAGATGGAGTTAAGAAAATTAGTAGGAATAACAGCATTTTTAGCAGTTTGTGGAGCAAGCTTTGGAGCAGAAACTCTAGGACTAAATGAGATATTAGATAGAGCTAAAACTTCAAATCCAAGTGTAAAGATTCAAAAAATTAGTACAGAAGAGATGAGAAAGAAAAAGGATAAGGCTTGGAAAAATTATGTATTACCTCCAGTAGATTTTTCAGATAGTGATGAATGGGATACAGTAAAAAGATATGGACTTGGAGTTAAAAGTCTAAGTGTAGATATGAATGTTTTTGAAGGTGGAAAAAGTATTTATGGATACAAAGTTTTAAAATCTCAATTAGCTAAATCTGAAAATCAAGAGGTATTAACAGAGATAAATGCACAAGAACAAGCAGTTGCAGCATATTTTGCAGTTTTAAATGCTCAAAAACAAACAGAGATTACAGAGAGAGCTATAAAGTTATTAGAAAAACAAAAAGCAAGAGTTTGGGACTTATATAGTAATGGAAAACTTGTACCAAAATCTGAATATTTAAAAATAGAAGCTGATATTGAAAATAGTAAAGTATCAATTCTTGAAAATAGACAAGAGGAAGAGAATACTATGGGAATATTAAATAAGATATTAGGATATCCTCTTGATAATAACTTAAATCTTAAAGATTTTGATCCAGAATTATATTTAGCATCAAAAGCTAATGTAAAAAATGGAGAGAAAAAACAAGTAGAAAATACAATATTAGGAAAAAATGAGAAACATGATTTAGATATAGCTGAATATAATGTAAAATTAGCTCAAGCTGAACTATATCCAAAAATAAAAGTAGGATATAGCCATAACTTCTGGGAAAGAGATAAAGAGAGAGGTTGGGAAAAAACAGAAGAGGATAGAGTTACTTTAGGATTTAGCTGGACATTTGAATGGGGTGGAACTTTAGATGAGATAGCATCTAAAAAGAAAGCTCTAGAGCAAGCTCAAATTAAGTATGATGATAATATTAAAGGTATAACTTTAGAGATGAGAAATCAACTTAATACTGTAGAAGCACTATATGGAAAAGTTCAAGCTATGAAAAAGAGAGTTGACTTATTAAAAGAAAATACAAACATTGATAGTATGAGATATGAAAATGAACTTTTAAGCACATTTGATTATCTAAACTCAGTTGATAATTATAGAAATGCACAAGAACAATATTATAGAACACAAAGAGATTTAGTTTTAGCTGTAATAAGATATGAAAACCTATATAGATAATTAGGAGAAAATAGATGAATAAAAAGATGATAAAAATAGCAGCAATTGTAATAGTAGGAATTGCAATTGCAGGTTATGGAGTACATAAATTAAATGTATTTGGAACAACAGAAGTAAAAGTAGTTAGTGTTGCAAAGGGATATCTGTCTGATACTACTGTTTATACTGGAATGGTTACTCCTGGAGAGGTAAAGCCTATATATGTTGATTCAGCAGCAATAGTTGAAAATATATACATTAGAGTAGGAGAAGAGATTTCAAAGGGAACAGAGTTAATGTCTTTTAGTAATCAAAGTATAGTTGAAAATGAAAATGCTCTTAAAATAAATGAACTAGATATTAAAAATATTGAACTTCAAATAAAAGACCAAGAATCTGGAAGTATGAAGTTAGAACTTGATAATAGACAGTTAGAGATAAAAAATTTAGAAGAACAGATAAAAGCTGATCAAAGAAAACTACCAGTTTTAATAGAAGAAAATAGAATAGCTAAAAAGAAAGCTGATACATATATGAAACTTCTATCTAATGATGGAGTATCAGCAACTGAAGCTAGTGCAATGAATACAGCTTCTAATAGAGCAGAAGCAGAGTTAGAAGATTTAAAGACTTCTTTAACTTTAAATAAAGAAAAGTATCAACTTATGGTTAGTGGATATGAAAGTTTAAAAAGAGAGCTTAATATAAGTAGAGCTCAATTAGATTCTCAACTTGAAAAATTAAAACTGACTAATGATACTTTAAAACAAAGAGATAAGCAGTTAAGAGAACCTTTTATTTCACAAGTAGAGGGAATAGTAACAGGAATAGATGTGAAAGTTGGAGGAACAGTAGCTCCAGGGCAAAGAATAGTTTCTGTTGCAGTACCTGGTGAAAGTAGAGTTGTATTAGAACTACCTACTTATCAAGTTGGAAGTATAAAAAAAGGTGATACAGCTTATGTTATATCTAGAGAGGGAACAGAAGAGAAAAGATATAAAGGAATAGTTGAGAAAGCCTCTTCAACAGCAGTATCAAGTAACTATGGAAGTAATAAAGTAATTTCTGTAGAGATACTTGTTACAGAGAAAAATGATTTAAGACCAGGTTTTGTAGCTGATGTAGAGCTAAGTGGAGAAGCTAAAACAGATGTACCTCTTATAAATAGTTTCTCAGTAATTGAGGAAAATGGGGAACATTATGTATATATCAATGAAAATGGAAAAGCAAAGAAACAAAAGATTAAAGTAGGAGCTAGAACAGCAAATAGTTATGAAGTACTAGATCTTCCAGTTGGAACAGAAGTTATAGTAAATCCGTTTAAAGTTAGAAATGGAGAGAAAGTAAGGATTGTTGATTAAGATGAAAATGAAACTATGGTTTGCATATAAGTTGCTTATAGGAAATTGGAAAAGAGCTATATTTCCACTTTTAGGAGTAACAGGGGGAGTAATAGCTTTGATAATGTCTTTATCATTGGGAGCAAGGGGAGAAAAAATAATTTCTAATGATCTTTCAGCTATGAGTGATAATAGGATAATGGTTGGTGGAGCCAATATGGATATGAGAGATATGCAAATTATAGAGGGATATCCTATGGTGCAATATGCAGTATTTCCAGAGGCAAGAATAGAAACTGAGGGAAATATATTCAAAGGTTATTCTCCAAAGGCTCTTGCAGTTTTAGGACTTAATCAATTAAATGATAGAGAAGTTATTTTAGATAAAAACCAGTTTCCTGAGAGTAAAAAGGGGGATAAAATAAGAATATCTATTAATAATAGAGAGTATGAGTTCATAATTAGAGATATTTATGAAGAGAAAAATCCTTTTGAACTTATGAAGCAAGGAAATAGAATAATAATTTCTCAAAGCTATTATCAAAGACTTTTTGAAAGATATACATATAAGCAACTAATAGTAGCATTTGATAAAAATGAGGATGTTGAAGAGTATATACCATATATTTTAAAAAAGTTTAATCAAGATAGAGGAGGATTTGAAAGAGTAACTCTTTTAGAAACTCCAGAAGTATATAAAAGAATAGTGAAAATTCAAAAGTTAGTAAAAAATGTTTTAGGATTGTTATCAGCTATCTCTTTATGTATAGGTGGGTTTGGAATAATGAACCTAGTTGCTAGTGGAGTAAGAGCTAGAATAGGGCATATAGGAATAATGAGAGCAATAGGAACTCCTAAAAAAGATGTAGTAAGTATATTTTTAATAGAGGGAATAATAATTTCAATCATAGGATCAATTATTGGAATAATTTTAGGAAGTATAATTTCTATTATTTTAGGGAAATTGATAGCTATAAAACCAGAATTTAATATTTTTCAAATAGTTTGTGCTATGGGATCTTCAGTAATATTGGGAGTTGTTATGGGAATATATCCAGCAGCAAAGATTGGGAAGATAGATATAATACAAGCTTTAAGAGAAAATTAAAAATAATCTAGGAGGGAAATAAGTGAAAGGAAAAATTTTATTAGGTACATTTATTTTAAGTTCGTTAGCATTTGCTAATGGTATGGAAAATGCTGCTTCGTCAGCTGCAATATCTTCTAATCAAGCTAGAACAGATAAAGGAATTTTCTATGTAGCTAAAGACTTTACAGAAATGGCTGCATTACCAGGATTTACTCTTAGTGCACCAGCAGGACTTGTTCCAGGAGCAGGAGTAATGTTTGGAGGAGTTTCAGGAACATATAATAGTGTAGAACATGCAGATGGAGCTATGGGAGTTGGATTTGGTTATGGAAATCCATATGAAACAGTAGGAGGAGCTATCTCTTTATCTTTAGGAAGTATAAATCCAGATGATGGAGGAGCTTTCAACAGAGGAAATTTAAATGTTTCAGTAGGACATACATTTAAAGAATATGGATTTGGTGTAGCAGTAGGAATGTCAGGAGCTACATTATGGCACGATAATGATCATGATGATGTAGATCCAAGTTTTTATGGTTCAGTTACTAAATTATTACCTAATGATATAGCACCAATTGCATTAACAGCTGGATTAGGAAATAATGCTTATGCAGATACAAACTCATCTGGAGATAAAAAAGATAAAGTTTATGGATTTGTATCAGGAGCAGTATATATTTTACCACAAGTAAGTTTAATAGCTGACTATACTTCAGGAGTAACAAGTTTAGGAGTAGGAGTAGTTCCATTCCCAAGCTTACCAATTACATTAACAGCTGGAGCTTATGATATAGCTAAACAAGGAACACAAGACACAGTTTCTTTCATTGGTGGATTATCAGCAGCTTATGTATTCTAATTTTAAATTTATGGAGGTAAAAAAATGAAAAAATTATTAATAATGGCTTTTGCAGTATTAACAGTTTCTGCTTTTGCAGCTGAAGAAAAAAATGAAAAAGAATCTCATGCTGTAGAAAGTAAAAGAATTGAAGAAACTCATATATTAGAAAATAAAGATATTGCTAATGTAAGAGTTCAAGAAGTTAGCTTAGGAGAATCTTTTATGGCAGCATTTGGAATGTCAGAAAATAGTAGTTCAGCAACAACAAATACAGCAAATGGATCAACAGCAACAAATGCTGGAGTAGTTAATTCAAATAACAGTGTTACAATAATAACACCATATGGAAAATACTAAAATTTAAATTTAGTTGTGAATGATTAAATAAAGAAGAGGAATTGTTATAGGCTATAATTGTAGCTTATGCAGTTCCTTTTTTATATTATCTTATAAAAAATATAAAAACAGAATTGTTTAGTGTATAATAAAATTCCAAGAAGTTGCAACATAAATTTCCAATAAAAAA
>ENA-OWPF01000966-OWPF01000966.1-human-gut-metagenome-genome-assembly--contig:-NODE-966-length-28322-cov-160.168111_pt1 | contig 28322 bp, 24 predicted proteins | sample MGYA00248261_ERZ651840 | MGnify/ENA primary metagenome ERZ651840 (study PRJEB26924, sample SAMEA4378268) | human gut metagenome | biome: human gut; feature: human-associated habitat; material: faeces... | reverse complement strand
CGATTTTTACGCATGTTACTAAATAAATTGTGTCAACTTATTTAGTACACTACAAACGTCAAAGCATTTTCTCACGAACGCAAAGACGTTTTTTTCAACCCCAAAGAATATATAACAAAGCGCACAAAATCAACTGTTCAGCCACATCTTCAGAAGAGTCATCCGTTCGCGGCTAATTTGTATCGTACCCTCATACGCCGGCCATACACTCACCACGGCCTTTCCGTTGAAGTAGTGCTGAATATTGCGTATGGAATCGGCTGAGAGGATAAACTGGCGGTTCACCCGGAAAAAGACACGCCCGTCCAGCTGCTCTTCCAGCTTGCTCAGCGGCAGGTCGATCACGTGTGCCTTCCCGTCCTTCGTCACAGCAAAAGTCACCTTATCCAGCGAATAGAAGTAGGCAATATCTCCCACCTGAATCGTATAGAAACGTTTGGCTCCCGATATCAGGAAACGGGTGCGATACTGTTTTTCCTGCCTTTCGGCAAAAGAATGCAGCAACTGTTCAATGCCCAGCAGCTTGTTCAGTTCGCCCTTTCCCATGCCCGAAAAACGTTCAAACTTCTGAATGGCACTCTCCAGCCGTTCCTTATGGACAGGCTTCAGAAGATAGTCGATGCTGTTCACCGTAAAAGCCCGTACCGCATATTCATCGTAGGCCGTGGTAAACACAATCATGCTCTGCGGTCGTGCCTGTTCGATAAAAATAAACGAATTACCATCGGTCAGCTGGATGTCCAGGAACAGAATGTCCGGATGAGGATGTTCAGCAAACCATTTCACCGAATCCTCAATCGTTCCCGGAAGAACCGTTACCTCCCATTCCGGACGCAGTTCCCTGAGCTGCTTGTCGAGCAGACGCGCCGCCGGAAGTTCATCTTCAATAATCACTGCCTTAATCTTGGTCATATAGCAAAGGTAATTTTACGATAAATTCTTTTTCATTCTGTTCAATCACGATTTCTTTTCCACAGAGCAGGCGATACCGCTGGGAAAGGTTCTCCAGCCCCTTTCCGGAAGTCACCCCTCCTTGCTTCGGACGTACGGCATTGGCCACACAAATCCAGACATCGTCTCCCTGCGGTTCCGTCCACATCTTCACCGTCATGGGCTTTTTCATACTGATGACATTGTGCTTGATGACATTCACCACCAGCAGCTGAAGCGACAAGGGCGGCACCGGTGTCTCGCCAAACTTATCGGCAATCCGGTTGTCCACCTGCAAGCAATCTCCCAGACGTACCTTCTGCAACAGCACGTAAGTATCCAGGAACTGAAGTTCTTCGTTCAGCTCCACCGTATGTTTATCCTGACAATACAGGATATACCGGTACGTATCGGCCAGATTACGGGTAAATTCAATGGCATTCACAGGGTTATATTCAATTTCAGAAACAAGGGTATTCAGACTGTTAAACAGGAAATGCGGATTCAACTGGTTCTGCAAGGTGCGGTAGCGGGCCTCCGCCGTGCTTTCCTCCAGCTCTTCGGCACGCTTGTAAAGGCGTACCACGTCCACATAGAAACGGTTCAGGATAAACTGTCCCACAATCACCAGTTCCACCAGCCAGACCAGCAGAATCACCGTCAGTCCGCTGCGCTGAAGATGAAAGGGAGAAGCCACGCCTGCCAATGCCTTGGCAGACACCAACAGCAGGTAATTGGACAAAAGCAGGATAACGGCTGCCGCAATCAGTCCGGCCGACAGCATGCGTTTGTTCCGCAGAAAATAAGGGTAATACGTCAGCAACCGCTCATTAATGTAGCGCATGCTCAGTCCCACTCCGCAAAACGACACAATGACAGCCAGAAACGTATGAAAGGTCATCAGCCTGTCCTGTAACCGCACGGGAATATCGGCATAATGCACCAAAAAGAAGTACGAAAAACATCCCATGCAGGCATACAGCAATACGTCCCACAAATACCGGTTCACAGAATTCATTCCTTGTTTCATGCTTTATGTTTACTTTATTATTACAATCCCTTCACATCAGTACTCGCCCAAACGGCCGGCAGCCCGTTCCAGACTGCTCTTTGCCAGTTGCGCACGGAGTTTCGAACGAATATGGTTCAATTCCGCCTCCTGGTGATACATCTGCGCATTGAGCACCTCGACAATAGAAATGGTACCCTCCTTGTACTTGTCCATGGCCAGCTGCTCACTCGTTGCCGCCTTGGCCAGCGAGCTTTCCGTCAGGCACACCTGACGTACGGCCTGCGTATAAGTATAGTAGGCAGTCTCCACCTCCAGACGAACGCCGTCAGCCACCTTGCTCTGGTTCTCCAGTGCCCTGTTCACATCGAGCTTGCCGATGTGCCGTGTATTCTTCCGTTTCCCCCATTCAAAAATCGGTACGCTCAGTTTGGCATACACCATGTAATTAGGGTCCAAATCTGAGTTGAAGTCATATCCGGGCGAAGAATAACTTCCGTCTACCCCGACAGACAGTTTGGGAAGATACCGTGAGTTGGCAATCCGGGCAGCCGACTGCTGGATAGCTACCTGATTGGCAGCAATACGTAATTCCGGACGATGCGCCATGGCCGTTTCCAGCGTTTGTTCATACACCTGGACTTCAGTCAGCGGAACCACGAGCGAATCGGTCAGTATCACCTTGTCAGAAGCCTCTCCCGAGAAAGAGTTCATCGAAAGCCGGGCCACCTCCGCTTCATTGCGGGCCTGCTCCAGCCGGAACTTGGCATCATTCAGTTTGACTTCCGCCATCAGCAAGTCGTTGCGGTCGGTATACTCCTCCTCCACACGATGCCTGACCACTTCCACCAGGGCTGCCACCGATTCCTTGAAACCGGCAGCCACCTCCACCATTTCCTCACAGGCCACCTTATTCCAGTAATACTGGTCTGCCTGATACAACACGTCGTTCGTCACCCGCTTTTCTTCGTACAAGGCACTCTCCTTTTCCTTTCGGGATTTCTCCAGTCCGGCTTTCAGTGCCCCTCCCGAATAGACAGGCTGCAACAAGGTCACGGAAGCCCCGTACTTGGTGTCACGCCCCTGAAAATACAGCGGAGTTTCTATGGACGGAAGTTCCCTGTAAAGCTCCAGTGGGTTACCCGTATAACTGGCATTGGCATTTCCGCTCAGCGAAGGAAGGAAATCGGCCTTAGCCGATTTTTCAGCCTCCTGACGGATGGAAACGGCATATCCTGCCGACTTTATATCCTGATTATAGGCCTTCACCTTTTCACGATACTGCTGCAAGAATACACTCTCCTGGGCATGGACTCCCAGCGCCAGTCCCAGCATGCAGCACATCATCATTCTTCTATTCATCTCAATATAGTTATAAAATTAGAGAAACATTTTTTATCGGGCCACACATTTCTTCTTTTTATTCACCCCGTTTGGATATTTTATAGAAAATCGTGTACAGGGCCGGAGTGACAAACAGTGTCAGAAGGGTGGCAAAGGAAAGTCCGAACACAATGGTAGCCGCCATCCCGCCAAACACAATATCAAACAACAACGGGATGCTTCCGAACACCGTGGTCAGGGCCGCCATCAATACCGGACGGGCTCTGGAAACCGTAGCCTCTATCACAGCCGTATAAGGCTCCACACCAGCCTTCTGCTGGATATTTACCTCGTCGAGCAGCACAATCACATTCTTGATAATCATTCCCAGCAATCCCAGCCAGCCTGCGATACAGAAAAAGCCAAACTGAAATCCGGTGACCCACAGACCAAAGACCATCCCTATCAAAGACAAGGGTAGAATGAGGGAAATAATCAAGGGCTGACGAAAGTTGCCAAACAGCATGACCAGAATGACCAGCAGCATGATAAGTGCCAGCGGGAAATACTTAGTCAGTGCAGCCATGGAAAGCTTCCGGTCGTACGTACGCACAAGGGGATATTCCCATGCCAGTCCGATGCCGTTGGCCACCTGCCCCAGCGGAGCAGAATTACGCCCGTTCCATATTGGCAAGTCCTCCACGCTTTCCATGTCCCAAGAACCTTTGACATCCGTATGCAGCAATACCGGCACTTTCTTGTCGCGGTCACGATATACCCCTACGGCCGTACCGTCATTGACGGCTTTCACGGCATTCATCATGTCATGCCGTCCCACATTCAGCCTTCCGGCCTTTACCGGATCATAATCGGCCTTAATCATCAGTGCCATGTTTCCCCACTCATTGCGGGCATTCAGCACCTTGGGATTTTTCCGCATGATTTCCAGCGCCAGGTTGGTCAAAGAATCGAGTACCTCCGGATCGTCTCCACAGAAGCGTGCCTCAATCAAGGTCTGCGGAATGGAGTTTATCTCGAAACTGTTCACACGAACCAGCGCGTCCGGAAACATTTCCGGCAAACGGTCGTACAGAATAGCCTGAAGCTCACGTGACTTCTCCGGCGTGTCAGCTTCTACCAGGCATTGCGCATAATTAGGCTGCGGACCATAAGCCGCATTGGCCAGGTAATAACGGGGCGGCGTCTGCCCGACAAACGACGACACCTTTTTCACTCCTTCCAACGAATTCAGATAGGCTGTCATCTCCGTCATCTGACGGTCACTTTCTTCTATACGTGTACCCTCGGGCAACCAAACGTCGACCGAAAAATACTGCTTGTTGAGCAAGGGCATAAACTGCTGCGGAATAAAGCGGAATCCCCATCCGGCAATGACCAGCAACAGCACCATCGCTCCTAAAACCACATAGCGTCTCTGTATAGTCCATCTCAATGCCTGCCGGAACAGGTCGTATGCACGGCCGCTGAACAATTCGCCCTTCAGCTCATCCGGACGCGGACGACGCACAAACTCCTGCACGAAGAATACATTCTGCGTAATGGCCAGTACCCAGCTCAGCAAAAGAGATACCGCAATGACAATGAACAGTGAAGACAGGATTTCACCAGTGATATGCGGCGACAGGTAGACCGGAAGAAAGGTCAGTACCGCAATCAGGGTCGCTCCCAACAGCGGCATGGAAGTGCCCGACACGGCATCCAGTATAGCTTTTCTCTTTCGCATGCCCCGCTGCATGTTCACCAGTGCGGCATCGTACACCACAATGGCATTGTCCACCAGCATACCCATGGCAATGATAATGGCTGCCAGCGACATACGCTGCAAGGCTATGCCGGAAAACTGCATGTAAATCAACGTACCGAAAATGGAGAATATCAGTCCACTGCCAATCAGGATTCCATTCTTGAAGCCGATAAAGAACAGCAGTACGGCCACCACGGTCAGGACCGAAAGAATCAGATTCCACACAAATCCCTCGTTGGCCACAGCCGATTCGTGTCCCTGGTCATAGATAATATCCAGATTATATCCGTCCGGCATTTCCTCACGCAAGTCTGACACACGGTTTGCCACCAGTTCCGCCATCTCTACCACATTTCCATCGGACACCGTAGAAATGGCTATACCCACCGCAGGCACATTCCCGACCTTCATCAGGTTTCTGGACGGACGCACATAGCTCTCGCTAATCTCCGCAATCTCTCCGAGTCGGAAATATTCTCCCTGCCGGGAAACGACTGTCAGATTTTCCAGTTCTTCCAGACTGGAGAAACTGCCGGAAGCTTCCACCCGCAAACGATGAGAAGACGTCTCCAGTCCTCCGGCATCCACCACCTTATTCTGACGCTCAAAGGCAGAGGCAATATCGGCCATGGTTACACCGGTGCTGGAAAGCAATGCCGGATTGACCGTTATATCAATCGTACGACTCTGCACGCCGAACAATTCCACTTTAGCCACATCTTTCACGTTCAGCAACTCGTTCTTGATTCGCTTGGCCTGATCCTCCAGCTCACGATAGGTATGCGTTTCGCTGCTCAGTCCGTAGAATACGCCCAGCACATCGCCGAAATCATCGTTCACCACCGACGGTCCGGCTCCAGCGGGCAACTTGGACTGCACGTCTCCCACTTTCCGCCGCAACTTATCCCAAAGCTGCTGCATCTCGTCGGCACGGATTTCCTTTTTTACATATACCGTGATTTTAGACAGACCGGCACGGTTATCCGTTTTCAGATAATACAACTCACCCAATGACTGAATGGCTTCCTCCAGCACATCCGTCACCTGTTGTTGCACCTCCATAGGAGAAGCCCCCGGATAAGAGGTAGTGACCACTGCCTGCTTAATCGTAAACGGCGCATCCTCCAGTTTCCCCATATTGTAGTAAGAGAAAATACCTCCTCCCAATATCAGAACCAGCAACAACCAGCTCAAGGCCCTGTTCTGCAAAAAGAATTTCGCTAATCCTTTCATTCGTCTTCCTCCTTTATTCTTCGATGGTCACTTGCTCCTGTTCCGACAAAAACGGCAAACGTGTAGTTATCACCCGGTCGGCCGGTGAAATGCCCGACAGAATCTCTACCCGGTCCTCCTTTTTCAGCTTGCCCAGCGTCACCGCAACTCGTTTCACCCGGCTCTGTCCGTCTACGCACCACACAAATGCCCCGTGTTCCGGGTCATGGCAAACCACTTTCTGAGGGAGTGTCAGGTGATTCTTCTCTCCATCGGCTGCATACGACACAGCAAGTGTCCCCGACATACCTCCCAACAAACGTCCGTCCTTGTTATCCAAGATGGCAGTCAGCAAATAAGAAATGTTGTTCTCCGTAGCAGTCTGCGTCAGGAAATATTCAGAAGGCACAAATTCCCTGTCAGGAAGTGCATTGAAGCGGACCACACACGCCACAGAATCTTTTTGCCGCATCTGCAACGCCATATCCTCGGGCACGTAGGCTTCTACCTTGATGCGTGAAAGGTCGATAAACGTCACCACCGGAACCGACGGTTTCACATCCTGGTAGCGCTCGATATGCGCCTGCTGCACATAACCGTCGAAAGGCGCATACAGACGGCTGTCTTCCCACGCGTTGACTGCCGCTTCATAATCCGCTTTGGTGCGTTCATAGTTTGCCTTTGCCTGCTCATAATTCATGCCGGAGATGTTATCTTTGGCATACAAGCTGGATATACGGGCATAATCAACCTCCGCCTGACGATACAATGCCTCCGTGCGCTGCTTCTGGATGACAAAATCACGTTCATCAATGGCCGCAATCAGTTGTCCCTTCCGGAAAAACTGTCCCTGCTGCACATCAAATGCATGCACAGGTCCTCCCACCCGAAAAGATAATTCAGACAAGCGGTAAGGCTGCGAAATAAACGTATAGCACCGTGAAGAGGGAGCCTCCATGACTTCGGCATGAACCACCTTCACGCTGGGAAAAGAAGTCTGTTCCTGTGGCGTACGGCTGCATGCGCACAAGCACATCCCTGCAAGAAATAAAATCTCTGTTTTCATTCTTCTACAATATTATCATTCTACGCCACAAAGATAGCAGGCCCCATCGTCCCCTTTCACGGGAATTACTTATCCCTACGGTGCTGGGAATGATTTTCTCGGCCATCTTCATCATTACCGACGGCATTTTTGTGGGAAAAGGTATCGGCAGTGACGCCCTGGCTGCCGTCAACATTACGGCTCCGCTTTTTCTCATCAATACGGGAGTGGCGCTGATGTTCGGTATCGGTGCATCGGTTGTAGCCTCCATTCACCTGTCGCAAGGAAAGGTAAAGGTCGCCCGCATCAATATTACGCAAGCAGTAGTGGTTTCCTCCTTATTGCTCATCGCCTACGCCGCAGTCATCCTCTGCAACGTGGAGAAAATTGCCTTGCTGCTGGGAAGCTCTCCCCGTCTGCTGCCTCTCGCCACGGAATACATGCACTGGTTTGTCCCCTTCCTGGTCTTCAGTGCCCTGCTGAGTTCCGGCATGTTCTTCGTGCGACTGGACGGCTCGCCCAATTATGCCATGGTGTGCAACATCATACCGGCCCTGCTGAATATTGGACTGGACTATCTGTTTATTTTCGTTTTCAAATGGGGAATGTTCGGTGCGGCCTTAGCTACCAGCCTGGGATACATCGTAGGTGCCCTGATGATTCTGATTTACCTGATGCAGCCGCACCGGGTACTGCACTTGTGCAAAGTGAAATTATCATCCAAGAGTCTGCGTCTCACCCTCCGCAACACGGGCTATATGTGCAAACTGGGATTGTCCAGTTTCCTCTGTGAAGCAGCCATTGCCACTATGATGTTTACCGGCAACTACGTATTCATTCACTACCTGGGTGAAGACGGAGTAGCTGCCTACAGCATCGCCTGCTACTTCTTCCCCATCATTTTTATGGTATACAATGCCATTGCCCAGTCGGCACAGCCCATTCTCAGCTACAACTTCGGTGCCGGAAATCCGGAGCGCGTACGGGCAGCCTTTCGCCTGGCCCTGCTGACCGCCATCTCCTGCGGTGTCGTGGTATTTGCCGTTACAACCCTGTTCTCCGCTCAAATCACCTCGTGGTTTATCGACAGTTCCTATCCGGCACACGACCTGGCCGTCAAAGGACTTCCCCTGTTTGCTTCCGGCTTCGTGTGCTTCGGCATCAACATTGTATCCATCGGCTATTTCCAGAGTGTGGAACGCGACCGTCCGGCCATGGCCATCACCCTGCTGCGTGGTTTTATCCTCATCCTGTTCTGTTTCTGGCTGATGCCCATCCTGTGGGGAGTACCGGGAATCTGGCTGGCTGTCCCCGTTTCCGAACTGCTGACCTTTCTTTTTGTCATTACCATCTATTGTCGCAGGAAACGAAGCTAAAGATTTATTACCTTTGTGCCTGCATAAACGCAGAAAAGTATGAAAGCTTTTATTGAGATACTTCGTGAAAAATACGGACTGGCACAGCCGGAAGCCGAAAAGCTGCTGGAACAGATGGAACTGCTAACCTACCGGAAAGGGGAACATATCGTACGGGAGGGAGAGCGTAACTCTTCCTTCTATCTAGTAGCCGACGGCATCTGGAGAGGACATTATCTACGCGACGGAGTGGACATTTCGCTCTGGTTTGCCTTTCAAGGTGACAGTATCTTTTCCTCCTGGGGATATGTGGCCGGACTTCCTTCTCTGGTTTCCATCGAAGCCATGAGCGACAGCCGTGTCTATCGTATTTCTAAAAGCAAGCTGGAGACTTTTTTCTCTTCTTCCGTCTTGTTCGCCAACATCGGAAGAGTCATCTTTGAACGCCAGTTTCTGGACATGGAAAACTGGATGATAAACGGAGGTGCTGCACAAGCCAAACAGCGTTACCTGACACTCCTGGAGCAAAATCCGGAATTATTGCAGCACGTACCGCTGAAGCACATCGCTTCTTATTTATTTATCACACCTCAGTCGCTCAGTCGTATACGGGCAGAACTGAGCAAGAAGAAATAACGGTATGAATACTTATCGAACTCCAGTGATGCCATTAATCCAATATCTACCGTCCCGGTATGCAACTTGAATATTTATTTGATGCGTATACTTCCCGGCCTGATAAGTAACCTGATAATTATCAGGCTCCAACGGAACAACCTTCAGACTGTAAAACCACATACTGTCGAAATCAAAATTCGTAATCAAAAGGTCATAGCCCCCGAAACCATCCTGTAGATTTTCTAATTCTACCTTCTTGAATTGTTCTAAAGCTGTGTGAGACAGATGAGACAAGCGAAAAGACTGCAACTTGGAATTCAAATCGCTACACATGCTGCAATAGGTAGCCAAGTAAAGTTTATAAAAACTTTCGACCAATGATTCTCCCGACGAACTATCTATTTTATATGAAGCTGTATTTTCAAAACCGGTCAACCACTCATTTCCATATTGACTACCATTTTCAATAGGGGTAATATATACTATCTTACATTTTTCATTCACACACCCCACTTTTAATGGAATCTCCACCAGACTAGCACTATCTTTTTCATTCCAAAGATAGCTTACCATATACCAATCGTCTGCAATTTCTCTTACATTTAATGTCTTAATTGCATCTGAATTCATATCCTGCGCCCGTATAATCGGATCTCCTCCCGTGGCATTACGCATTCTTTGAAGTTTAGCAGCCAATTCTTCAGTTAAATACTTCCTGCATAGTGCTTCATTGGTTGAATCCACATTTAAAATATTCGTCATATAGCTCGCATAGAACGTTTTAATTTCATCTATGCATGCACCGGAGCAGACAGTACTAAAACAAAACAACAAAACAGATATAAATATAAACCTTCTTTTCATGGTATAATATAATTAGGCTAAATCTCCAGATTGTACAGCTGGAAACATTCTTATTCGCGATTCCTTCAAACTAATCTGCACAAATATACAAAAGTCCCCCACAAAACATGAAAACCATACTTTTTTATTTGCCAATTTCAGCCAATACATGCTAAGTATCAAGAAAAAAAAATTCCGTATAACCCTTTCGGATTATACGGAATTTCTGTTATCTATTTGTTACAAGTTATTTGACTTCCTCGAAGTCAACGTGATATATCTATCAGCGACTTGCGTACACGTGTTGCAAATATAACGCAAATCTGAAAATAAGCATCCATAAGCAACCACAGCTCTATGTCGCAAAAGTACGATTTTCCGCCGAAAATAACGAAAGAAAAACGAGGGAAATATCAATATTGAAAGATAACCTAAAACTGCATCACTAAGGGTTTCTACAAAAGCTATTGCGCTTTCTTTATGATTTGGATTATTTTTCTTCTTGCTTTTCGGTATGCTTGTTTGAATTCACTTGGAGCCGTTTTGTCATTTTTTGGAACGAACATTTGCTCTTTCCTTATCTTTTTAATAAGACGTCTCGCTTCCAAAAATGAATGTCGAGGTATTGGTACGAAGTTCACAAACTCACCATCGGTTGCACACATCGGAAAATCGGATTGTATGATAATCTCATCCTTGCAAACCATATACCAACTCACGTTACAAATTTCCTTGGTATCGATAGTATCGGTCACTTCAAGGACTTCCATAAAAATTATGGTATGTCTTGGTTTATATTGAACAAATGTATCTAAGTGTTTCATCTTGCAGTTTTGATTAAGAATTTTCTGGTGTAAAATCAAGTGAAGGCAAATCTTTGTCATCCAATTTATCAAAGTCGGACTTAAACAGGCGGTCTTGAATGACACGATACTTTTCAAACTCCGTTTCGGCAAACTCTTTGGCGTATTCAGCCGTGACCTTTCCTGCATCGGAAAGAATAGGTCTGTCCGTTATATCCAGAAATTTGTCAATACGTTTCGCCCAATCCTCCATCGTCATCGGAATATGGCGTTTCGCCATATCTTCCGCTATATCAAGAAAACTGTTGACGATACGTCCCATTGCCTCCAGTTCATTTTCTTTAAGGTAATTCTTGGCAACACTTACATCCGGTTTTACTATTTTTCCGTCCGGAGCCTTCTCCCATGTGGTCAAGCCCATGTGCTCTTTCTGTGCATCCGCACGGTCAACTATCAATTCCGCAGCGGTATGCCCATGTACCGCATAGTGCATTTTGTTCTGCACCTTTTTGTAAAACAGCCGTGTTGTGGGCGCACTCTTGTTATAATCTATGGCCGTGGCATATATATCTGTAAGTTTCTGGTAAAAACGCCGTTCACTCAGTCGTATCTCACGAATTTCGGCAAGCAGATGCTCAAAATAATCCTCTCCGATAAATGAGCCGTTTTCCATCCGCTTTTTATCTATGACATATCCACGGATGGCAAACTGACGTAGAACGTATGTACACCATTGGCGGAATTGCGTGGCACGAACAGAATTGACACGATAGCCTACGGATATGATGGCATCAAGATTGTAGAACTCAACTTCTTCTTTTGATTCTCCACGGAAGCCCCTATTCACGACTGTTTCCATTTTGGAAATAGTCGTATTCTTATCAAGCTCTCCACTCTCAAAGATATTTTTCAAATGTTTGCTGATGGCCGGAACACCTACATCAAATAATGTCGCCATTGCTTTTTGTGTTGCCCAAATTGTTTCATCCTTATACAACACTTGAACACCATTCTCCTTACCCTCGGCAATAAAGGTAAGAAACTCTGCCGTACTGTTCCGTATTTCAAAATTCTTTGCCACGACTCCTTTGGTTATTAATTATCACAAATACAAAGTTATAGAAAATCTTAGGAAAATCTATCATATAATCACATTTAGGAATGGATTTTACGAAGATTTCTTCTCCCTAATCCGTTTTTTCCCATTCTAATTGAACGGAAAACGGACTTTTTTCCGTATGTTTGTAAACGATATTGGGGTATTACACCCTTATAACAACAAGAAAATCATGCAGATACACGATAACAGACTTATAGCAGAATGTACGTCTTACGATTTCAAGGAGATGCTGGAACGCAAGAAAGTGAAGTCATGGCTTAAATCTGTGTCGGCTTTTGCCAATACGGGTGGTGGCAGCTTGTTCTATGGAGTAAGTGACGAAGGAGAAATTGTAGGATTGAAGAACGTACAGGCGGATGCCGACTTTATCAGCGAAATGATAAAGGCAAGGCTTGACCCTGTACCGGAGGTGCAGCTTATACCGATTGAGCACGAAGGACGCACCCTGCTTGAAGTGAAAGTCAAGGCCGGAGTGCTGACACCTTATTATTATTACCAAGACGGAACACGAACGGCTTATGTAAGAGTGGGTAGTGAAAGCGTAGAATGCAATTCACAACAACTCCTTTCGTTGGTGCTGAAAGGTACACACATGACCTGGGATTCGTTACCTACACAAGTGGATGCAAGTAAGCACTCTTTCATCATCCTTGCTAATACGTTCCGCGAACAGACGCATCAGGAATGGAACGACAAATATTTGGAATCGTTCGGGCTGGTGACTTCTGACGGAAAACTTACCAATGCCGGACTGTTATTTGTGGATAATTGCACCGTGTTTCAATCCCGCATATTCTGTACCCGTTGGACGGGACTTTATAAAGATGATGCCATCAGCTCCGTGGAGCATCGTGCCAATCTTGTGTTGCTTCTGAAATATGGCATGGATTTCATCAAGAACTACACCATGAGCGGATGGGTGAAGATGCCAAACTACCGCCTCAATCTGCCCGACTATTCCGACCGGGCTATCTTTGAGGGATTGGTCAATCACCTTATCCATCGGGATTATACGGTGATGGGCGGTGAGGTACATATCGACATCTACGATGACCGTGTAGAATTAGTTTCGCCCGGCGCGATGCTCGACGGCACACAGATTCAAGACCGCGATATTTACAATGTTCCGTCCATACGTCGCAACCCCGTCATTGCCGATATGTTTACCCAGCTCGACTACATGGAGAAACGTGGTTCCGGTCTGCGCAAGATGCGTGAACTGACCGAGAAGCTGCCCAACTTCTTACCCGGCAAAGAACCTCTCTATAAAACTGAAGCATCCTCTTTTTTCACCACTTTCTATAATCTGAATTGGGGTGAGAATGGTAGAATCTCCGTGGAAGAGGCGGCCGACAGGGTAAATAGTACCCTCAAAAAGTACCCTGTAAACGGAGGAGGTTCGGAGAAAAAGTTCGGTGTAAACGAAAAAAGTTCGGAGGAAAGGTTCGGTGTAAATGCTGAAAAGTTCGGTGTAAACGAAAAAAGTTCGGAGAAAAGGTTCGGTGTAAAAGGAGAGGATGCATCTAAAAGAGTTAGCAGGACAGGGCAAAAAATAATAGACTTAGTTATTTCCGACCCTTCTATAACAGCAGAAGCAATGTCTGTAAAAATTGGCGTGTCCAAGCGGGCAGTTGAAAAGAACATCAAAGAGTTGCGTGAGAGAGGCATTCTCGTCCATGAAGGTTCTGACAAAGCAGGCTATTGGCGTATCATCGTAAAACCATGACAGGGAGGGCGTGACACATGACAATCTTTATCTTGGTTTCCATCTTATTGGTCGCAGCCTTGGCAATAGCCTTGCTTATGGGCGTTTCTCCTGCGAGCCAAAAAGTCAAAGTGTGGACGATGTATGTCGGAGCTGCGCTTATGCTTGTAGCTGCTCTTATCGTCTGTGACCATATTGACGCTTTGCCGGATTTTCCGTCCAAGTTCCGATTTCATGCAGTATTGGTGCTTACCATAACCGTAGGTTATCTCTGTATTTCCATTGCCTTTATGGAAAAGTACAATGTTCTAAAGCGTAAAAACCGCATACTTGAAAATGCTCTTACTGAGAAAGAGCAAGAGAAAGTATCCATTCTGATGGAACGCCAAAGCGAACAGCAACAGGCACTCCAAAAAGGAGAACTTGAATGGTTTGCCGGGAAAATAAAGATGTTCAGCGAAGAGGAACAAAAAGCTATTCTTGCCAGTGCCTACGCATTTACAGAACATGACTTGATTCTTCCGCCCTCAATCACAATCCAGCCAAACGAGATGTGCAGTCAGCAAGAACTCATGTATTACGCTTACTCCGCTTTCTCCAACATGGGCAAGAAACGCAGCGACATTGTAAGTTTCTTATGTCAGGTCTTTAAGGCATACTTTCCTGCTGGTGAGGCTTCCGTATCAAAGAAGATGCCGGGATTGGATAAGGTTAAGGAGAGAAGAGAGAAAGAAAAGAATTCGGAAACATTGTAACATATAACGACATGAATGATACTGTAAACACCAATATCAACTCTAACTTTTTTACGAATAGAAGCAATAACACCCTTATGAAAGAATTTGAGGGCATATTGCAACATAATCCCAATATTCGTAATTTGGATGCTGTTGTCGGATTTCTGCGAGCATCTGGTTATTTTTCTTTGCGCCCATTCCTTGATGGCATCAATAAAGTAAGGGTGCTAATAGGCATTGATGTAGATAAATATATTGCACAAGCAGTAAGACAAGGAAGAATGTTCTTCGGGGCTGAAGAAGAAGTAAAGGAAGACTGCCTACGCAAAATACGTCAGGACATAGAACAATCAAATTATCGCAAGGAGGTTGAAGATGGAATGTTCCAAATGGTACAAGATCTCATATACGGGAAATTAGAGATGCGCGCCCATCCTTCAAAGAAAATTCACGCTAAAATTTATGTGCTCTATCCTAATGATTTTAATCAGTACACACAAGGTGTAGCTATAACAGGCTCAAGCAACCTGTCTGGCAATGGTCTTGGCATTTCGGAAGACCGCCAATATGAGTTTAATGTAAAACTGAATCGATATGATGATGTCAAGTTTGCAAAAGACGAGTTCGAACTACTCTGGAAAGAAGCTGAAGGGTGTGAAATAACAGCTGATGACGTGAAAATCTCCATTGACCGTACATATCTAAAAGGAGATGTTTCACCATACGAACTGTATATCAAAATGCTGATGGAATATTTCTCAGACAGAGTAATGGCTACAGACGATAATAATCCGTTTGATATGCCAGAGGGGTATAAAAAATATGACTATCAGATGGATGCTGTTGAAGAGGGATATCAAAAACTGCTCCGTTATGATGGCTTTTTTCTTGCAGATGTAGTGGGTCTTGGCAAAACGGTCATTGCGACTATGATAACAAAAAAATTCTTGATAGAAAACGGTAGAGACAAAACTAAAATTCTTGTAGTATATCCCCCTGCAGTTGAACAAAACTGGAAAGCTACATTTAAGGATTTTGGAATTGATAAGTATGCAAATTTTGTTTCCAACGGAAGTTTATCAAAAATCTTGGATGAAGATAACTACAATTATTGGAATGCAGACGAGTTTGATCTTATACTTGTGGATGAGGCTCATAAATTCCGTTCTCATACAACAGCAGCGTTTGAGCAATTGCAAGAAATATGCAAAATGCCTCGCATTGAAACAGGTAACATACCAGGATATAAAAAGAAAGTCATGCTCATTTCTGCAACACCAATGAATAATACTCCGGCAGATATATATAATGAAATACAACTGTTCCAAGATCCACGCCATTGTACAATTGATGGTGTGTCAAATCTGACTGCTTTCTTTGCACCTCTTATTAAGGAATTTAAAAGATTACGAAGGGAACCAGATTTTAATGTCAATCATTTCAAAAAGCTCGCTGAGCGTGTACGCGATAGAATAATAAAACCGTTGACCGTTAGGCGTACCAGAACAGACATTGAAAGCATATCTCGTTACAATAAGGATGTGAATGGATTTCCAAAGGTGGAACGCCCCATAGAGAGCCGTTATGAATTGAATGAGCATCTTGCTGATTTGTTTGAACACGCAATGTTTACACTTGAGAAGAGTCTGACTTATGCGCGTTATCAAGCCATAGCTTATTTGAAACCAGAAGCAGCCCAAGGTTTGTATGATAATGCGGAACTGATAAGTCGAAGCTTGGCAGGTATTCGTAAAAATGGATTAGTGAAACGTCTTGAAAGCAGCTTTTATGCCTTTCAAGTATCATTAGATAATTTCTGTCAGGCAAATCAAAATATGATAGACATGTTTGAACGTGACAAAATATTCATAGCTCCCGATCTTGACATCAATATGCTGTTAGAATCAGGGTTAAGCGATGAAGAGATAGAGGAAAAGCTAAATGCCAAGGCGGAAGATAATCCCAAAAATGCAGTATTCGCTGCGGTTGATTTCAAGCCTGAATTTATTGAGATGCTACACAATGACCAAAACACACTTGAAAAGCTGCGTGCGGCATGGGCGGATATAACGGATGAGGATGATTCCAAATTTGCGAAATTTGAAGAATTACTTAAACATGAGTTTTTCAAGACAGAACGCAATCCTGAGCAAAAATTAGTTGTGTTTTCAGAATCAGTTGATACGGTTGAGTACTTAGCTCGCCGTATCAATCGCAAGGATGTATTGGTTATTTCTGCTGATAATCGTAGCAAACAATTCAAGACGATTCGTGAGAATTTCGATGCAAACTACAAGGTAAAAATGAATGACTATAATATCATCCTTACCACAGATGTATTAGCAGAAGGTGTTAACTTGCATCGCGCTAATGTGATTGTGAATTACGATACCCCTTGGAACAGCACACGTTTGATGCAACGCATAGGTCGTGTAAACCGTATTGGTTCTGCATCTAAACACATTTATAATTATGTGTTCTATCCCTCGCGTGAAGGAAATCGTGAAATCAACCTCAACCAGATTGCATTGAGCAAGATTCAAACTTTCCATTCTACATTTGGAGAAGACAACCAGATTTACTCACAAGAAGAAATCCTTGACCGTGACCTTAGCAAACTCTTTGATGAAGGCATGAAACAACAGAAAGAGGAATGCAACCAAGAACTTCCTTATTATGAAGAACTGCGTGAACTTTATCAAACTAACCGTAGAGAGTACAACCGTATAGCCAAACTTTCTTTACGTAGTCGTACAGGGCGTGAAGCAAAGAATATTGATGGAGTTACACTATCAAATGACACACTTGTATTTCTCAAGACTAATTTCCGCAAAGTGTTCTTCTTGGTATCCGAAACTCCTGAGGAGTTATCTGTACTCGATGCACTCAAATACTTCATGGCTCCAAAGGAAGAATCATCTGTAGATCGTATAGAACTACACCACAAGCATGTTAATATGGCTTTAAAAAAGTTTCGTCAAATGCAAGACGATGAGATGCGCTCGCAAGAAACAGCCCATGATGAACAAACTGCAATGGGCGCACAGGTAAATATGGCAGTTAACTTATTGAATAATTTTATGCGAGAAATTGACGACAATGACTTATTTATAAAAGTAGCTCAACTAAAAACTTTAGCTGAACGTGGCGTCATCACATACATTGCCAAGCGTTTGCAACGAATTCAAAGGGATTTACGCCGTGTGGGTGGAAAAGCACGTATGACTCATGATGAAGCTCTTTCTGAAATCGTTGAAATGGCTAAAAAATATGCACCATACTATACTGCTCAAGAATCATTATTGAATGAACAGGAAACTGAAGCTGAGATTATCTTGTCTGAATCGTTTAATTAGAATGCAACAAAAATATGAACTACAAAGAAGTTATAGAATCTAAATATAATCGGGAAGCATGGCAGCAATTACTCCATGACATATTCAGAAACAAAGTAAGTTTTTGGAATCGTCCGTCGGCTGTACACGTAAACAGCCGTTTGGCAAAAGAAGCACTGAATCTTGGCAAAATATCTCTTGCCGATGGTGAAGCTATCGCCATATATGAAATTGAACTGACAGAAAAAGTTGACATTGAGCGCAATCGGCGTGGAATCCGTGATATGCTTACTTCTGACTGGCGCAATATGGGTTATGCAGGTGCTTTCATGTTTTGCTATAGAAAGAATGAAAGCGTACTCCGCTTTTCGTATGTAAGTGAAACGTGGGGATTCGACAAACAAGGGAATTACGAAAAAATCTCGACCAATACGAAGCGTTATACCTATCTGCTTGGCGAAGGACGCGGCTGCCGTACGGCAATAGAACAGTTTGGCGTACTTAAAAGTAGCAAACAAACACTTAGCGATATTACTGCCGCATTCTCCGTCGAAGTTCTGACCAAGCAATTCTACAAAGACTTGTTTGAATGGTACCAATGGGCAATTGAGCCATCTTCCAATGTATCCTTTCCTAACAATATTACAACTGAAGAAGACGATCGTGAAGATTTGGAAACGAAAATTATCCGTCTGATAACCCGTATCATGTTTGTATGGTTTATCAAACAAAAAGATTTAGTACCAAGTAAGATATTTGATATTGAATACCTGGGAACTATCTTAAAAGATTTTGACCCTTATAACAAGACGGTTGGAAACTATTACAACGCAATTCTTCAGAATTTATTTTTTGCTACGTTAAACCGTGCTATAGAAGATGAACAAGGGAACAAACGTAAGTTTGCTACCAATGTAAAAAAAGACATTAAGACCCTTTATCGCTATGCGGAAATGTTCAGCATTAGTGAGAATGAAGTCATTAATCTTTTTGCAGAAGTACCATTTCTCAATGGTGGTCTTTTTGAGTGTCTTGATAAGACTAAGAAAATTGATGGTGTGGAACAAGCTTTCAATCACGACGGTTTTAGCCGTAACGACAAACGCTTTGTAGATGGAAGATACCGCAACCGCGCTGTTGTACCTAATAACCTGTTTTTTGAACCTGAAAAGGGATTGATTTCTATTCTAAGCCGCTACAATTTCACAATAGAAGAAAACTCTCCTGAAGAGCAACAAGTGGCTCTTGACCCGGAACTATTGGGTAAGGTGTTTGAAAATTTGTTAGGTGCATACAATCCCGAGACGAAAGAAACAGCACGGAATCAAAGTGGGTCGTTCTATACTCCGCGCGAGATTGTCAATTATATGGTAGACGAAAGCCTTATTGCATATTTAGGCGACACGCCATTGGTTCGTTCCTTGTTTGAGCAAGATTTCTCTTTCGATAAGAATCATACAGAAGATTACAAAATAATCGCGGACAAGTTGAGAAATATAAAGATTCTCGACCCTGCCTGTGGGTCAGGGGCTTTTCCTATGGGATTGCTCAATCGAATGGTTGACATTCTTCTTCGTATTTCGCCAAATGAGAAGGTGTATGACTTGAAATTGGCGATTATAGAAAACTGTATTTATGGCTGTGATATACAGCGAATTGCCGCACAGATAACCAAACTGCGTTTCTTTATTTCGCTCATTTGCAACTGCGAGAAAGATGTAAATAAGCCCAATTTTGGAATTCCTACATTGCCTAATCTTGAAACCAAATTTGTTGCGGCAAACTCTTTGATTTCAAAGAAAAAACAGGAATCTCATAACCTTTTTGAGAATCCTGAAATAGAGCCAACGAAGAATGAATTGACAAGGATACGTCATGAACACTTTTCTGCAAAGACGGCTAATCGCAAAAGCACCTTACGTGAACAAGACAAAATTCTTCGTGAAAAATTGGCAAAACTATTAGCTGATGATGAAGACTTTGCTCCAGAAGATGCCAAACAGTTAGCCGCATGGAATCCATACGACCAAAATGCTGAGAGTCCATTCTTCGACCCTGCTTGGATGTTTGGAGTCAATGATGGTTTTGACATTGTAATTGGCAATCCACCTTACATCCAATTACAAAACAATGGAGGAGAATTGGCTAAACTTTATGAGCCGTGTGGTTATAAGACTTTTGCTAAGACTGGGGATATTTATTGTCTCTTCTATGAGCGTGGCTACCAATTGCTCAAACCCAATGGACATCTTTGCTATATCACATCTAATAAATGGATGCGTGCAGGTTATGGTGAAAAAACACGCGAATTCTTTGCCAAAAACACCAATCCTCAATTGCTCATAGACTTTGCAGGAGTAAAAATTTTTGAAAGTGCAACAGTAGACACTAACATATTACTATTTGCTAAGGCCACAAACGAACATAAAACCTTGTGTGCTGTCACCAATAAGCAAAATAAGGATAGCGTCAAGAATTTGAGCGTATTCGTGCAGCAAAACGGGGCAGAATGTGATTTCAACAACTCTGATTCATGGGTGATATTGTCTCCTATAGAACAGAGCATCAAACAGAAGATTGAGGCTGTGAGAGTCCCACTCAAAGATTGGGATATTAATATCTATCGTGGAGTTCTTACTGGTTATAATGATGCATTCATCATTTCCACTGAGAAAAGAAATGAAATTCTTGCCAACTGTCAAACTGAAGAGGAACGTACCCGAACGGCTGAACTTATACGACCGATTCTTCGAGGCAGGGATATAAAGAGGTATGGATATGACTGGGCGAACTTATGGCTAATCAATACTCACAATGGTATAAAAGGTAAGGTTCCTCGTATTCATATTGAAGATTACCCTGCTGTTAAAGCTCATTTAGACCAATATTGGGATAAAATCTCAAAAAGAGCAGATAAAGGTGACACCCCATATAATCTCCGAAATTGCGCTTATTTGGAGGATTTTAGTAAGCCAAAAATTATTTATCCCAATATGACAAAGTATATGCCATTTGTATATGATGATAAAGCCTATTGTACTAATCAAAAGTGTTTCATTATTACAGGTCAATCTATTGCATATCTTACTGCATTTTTCAATTCTTCTTTGTTCAAATTTTGCTTCCATGAATCATTTCCGGAATTACAAGGTGGAACTCGTGAAATGAGTAAAATATTTTTTGATAAGATTCCCGTAATGCAGGTGACAAATGAAACGAATACACAATTCAAATCTGTCGTCGATGATATTCAAAATGTATATAATAAGTCGAAAGCCATGGCAATAGATACCATGATTTTCGACTTATACAATCTATCAGATAAAGAACGACAAATTATTGGCTTTGTTGAGATTGAGTAACAAACTCTGTGATATAGTTGATTTCAGCTGGAGATAAATTGTACAGCTTAAATGCTAAACGATTTATCTCCTTTTCTGCTTTTTTCGAATCATGTTCTAAGACTTCTTTAAGTAAATCTTCAAATAAGCATTCCATTTCTTTATTCATCGGTATCAAAATAGGTTCGATGGCTTGTACACTTACAAGCAAATCTCCAGTACCAGTTTTTGGAGAGTCTTTAAACATATAATGCCCCATAAGAGAATTTAATATACAACACAAATAAGCCATATGTTTCCCTACAGCAAAGCAAGTACTATCAAGCCCCAGATTACCCGAAGTATCATATGAAAAACGAAGTATTGACCCTATACGCTTCCATATTATTTTTGGTTGCATAAAATCCTCCTATTGCTCTATTATATAAGATATTTCTGTATCGTTCAAATGATATGACAAACATATTTTATAATCCAACTTCTTATCCAAAACAGTATTATAATTTTTGCTTATTTCATTGACAAGATTTTCTATTTCTTTGTTGGGTGCTGATATTGGAATTTGCTCTATTGTATATTTTAGCCATCTGTTAGTACCTACGCCACTTGTTGTGCCTATACAATGATGAAAATACCAAGTTATCAATTTCGAATTAAGTATCCCCAACAAATGAAGTATGTGCTCGCCTGTCAAGAAGAATACTGTGTTAGCAGAAGTAATGTTTTGTGCCAAGGCAAACTTTGGATTATCAGACAACTCAATCCATACAATTTGTTGCTTACTAAAATCCTCCCAATAACTGATACTGTCTTGTGTTTCAAACCACTTGTTATTGGTCTTTTTGCGAGCTTTGACCTTTTCCCCATTAACAAAATAAGTCTTCCCTGTCTGCTCTAGCCTTTCTTTGCCAAACGAAAGAAGATATTGCTTAACTGCAGGATACTGTTCTATGTCGTAGTGCCGTGATGGAAATGTGGCTATGAGATACTTGCCTGCCCACTCATATCCATATCTCTGTATATCTCTGCCACGAAGAATCGGTCGTATAAGTTCAGCCGTGCGAGTACGTTCATCTTCAGTCTGACAATTTGCCAATATCTCATTACGTTTTTCTGTACTAATGATGAACGCATCATTAAATCCAGTTTTGATGCCATAGTTGATTTGAATATCCCAATCTTTCAATGGGGTTCCCACAGCTTCAATCTTCTGTTTGATGCTCTGTTCTATAGGAGACAATATCACCCATGAATCAGAGTTGTTGAAATCACATTCTGCCCCGTTTTGCTGCACGAATACGCTCCTTTTCATTCTGTCAAGAACTGTTTAATAAAGCGGTCGAGTGTATTTCTATCAACCTTACAAATCTTAGCAATTTTGCGTTTTGACACATTGACTTTCAAAAGTTCATTTATAAGATTTTCTTTCCCATGCAATTTATATTTCTCAGGTGAACTTTTCCTACCTTTTGGACGTCCCAATGTAATGCCCTCCGCTTTCTTTCTAGCCAAAGCCTCCTTTGTCCTCTGGCTGATTAAGTTGCGTTCAATCTCAGCAGATAAACCGAAAGCAAAGGCAAGTACTTTACTTTGTATGTCTTCTCCCAATCGATAATTATCCTTTATAGTCCATACTCTGCATTCTTTTGTCATGCAAATATTCAAAATCTCCATAATCATAAAAAGATTACGCCCCAAACGAGATAACTCGGCACAGATGATTAGATCATCCTTTTGCACACGCTTCAACAATTTGCCCAACTCGCGTTTGTTGTACGATTTTGTTCCGCTGATGGTTTCCTCAATCCAGCCGTCAATTACCAATTTATTACGTTCACAGAAATTGTTTATCTCAAAACGCTGATTCTCTACAGTCTGTTTGTCGCTGCTTACTCTAATATATCCGTAAATCATATTTTTAGAATTTAATTACTTATATATAATATAGAAGCCCTTTGCAACTCATAAGAGAGCAAAGGGATATTAAAGCAAGCAATAGTATTATGGAATATAGAGCAATATGCTAATCATCTTCTTTCGTAATTACCCACTTTTCAATAAAAGACTGATGTTGCTCCTTTACCGCCCGATACATGGAATAATGTGCAAATGATTCCTCTTTATACTTCATACTGCTGACGGAAGCAGCCACAGCCCATGAGAGAATGGCAATGACAACAATTATCACATAACGAAGTTTGAAGTGATAACCACGCAAGAACAGGCCGTTGACGTTGGGCGGAATGATGGTCAGCGGACACCTCAATTCATTAACTCTTGCGAGTATTTCATTCTGCCGTTCGAGGATACTCTCCGTATTGGCTTCAATCTTCAAGCGATTCGTGTTATAATCGCAAACATGAACATAGAGATAATCTATCAGGCTGAACTTCCGTTTAAGCAAGTCTATCAGTTTGGGAATCCATATAGAGAAAGGGATCTTATCCGGTTGTTCTTTTCTCACGGATTTCTTCAATATCGACAAGGCATCGTTCCAGCAGTTATAGAAACTTTTTTCAACGCTATTGCAAATAGTCTGTTCGTCAACGGCTGATTGGGCAGTCTGCGTATGATTTTGGGAAGCCTCATTCAGGTTATTGACGGTTTCTTTCAATTCATTTAGACTTTGACGCAAATTCGCGAGATTTGCAGCTATCACATCTTCTTTCATTATCTTCTACGTTTAAAGGGTTTATAAAAAGGTTCATTCTTTTTGGGGCTATTCTTGTCTTTTTCATCACGCCATCCAAGGCTGTTGCTTGTCCCTCCTGCAGCACTGGAAGTGATTGTCTGATGAGGTTGAAGTAGCAGTTCCTCCGTTAAACTACCCAATGTCGTGCAAAGGCTGTTAAAGCTCAAGCCACGGTCAAGCGTGGAGCCTGCCAAACTGATACCGTCTTGACTGAAAGAAACACCACGCACTTTGTCTGACGCTTGACTTCGGTTAAAACGGATGTCTATATTCCGAACTTTCAATGCAGACAGAAAGTCTTTCCATGAATGGGATTCTGCCAATGCATCCAAAGTTGCGGAACGGAGATTGAGTTTCCGTAATTGGTGAGGCCGCAACCTATTTTTATTTCTCGCCTTACTGTTCTTCGGTGCAAGGTAAAGGCCATATTCTTCCGTCAGCGCACGGCATACTTTCGTGCTGCGTATTCTTTCGTTACTATCGGAAATGAGGTTACCGTCATTATCTATCCGATTAAACACCAAATGGCAATGGGGATGCTTGGTGTCATGGTGACGGGCTATGATATATTGTGTGTTTCGAATCCCCATCCGTTCCATCCATTTCCGGGCAATCTCCACCATGAGCGCATCCCCTTTTTCATCGTTGGGGAAACGAGCCGCATCTTGCGGTGAGAAGGCCAAAGAAACGTGCTTGACGGGACTTTTCACTTTCGGGCGCATGGATGCCTGTATCTGGAAAGAGTCCGCAATAGTCTTATTACTGACAGTGCAAACACCCTCATGTGCCAACAGAGTAGCACTCTTCTTCTTATTCTTTTGGTCATTGGCATAGTTCACGATGCCTCCGAAGTCCACTCTCGTTTTAATGTTCGCTATCATGATTATCGTTTTTTATCTGTGCAATAATTCTGCTGATTTCAGTAATGATGGTAATACAATGTTGTTTGACTACTTCCAATCCATGAATGTGCATCTGATGTGCAATCTGATTGACATTATTGGCTATGCCGGACAAGTCACGGATGGCAGAAGCCATTTCCGGGCTGATACGTTGGGTTACCTCACAATCCATCGCCGCCTGATGGCAAAATTCATTGACAGACAGTCCGGCTTGTTCCGCCTTTGACTGAATATAAATGTAGTCGCTCTCATTGAACATGATGCGGAAACATCTCGTGCGCTTCTGGTAACTCGCCAGCTTCGGGCGACCTCCGGGCTTTTTGTTTTCTGTATTCATATAGCTTGTTGATATTGATTTTTTGAGTATTTTGAGTGGGTAGCTTTGCCGCTTGCCGCATAGGTTTTAGTGACACTAAAACACAAACTGGCCACTCAAAAAATCTTCCGATATTTACCTTGTTCAATCCGACGCAATTTGCCGCTTCTGATGAAGGTTTCTATCCACTTGGCAGCCGTACTGCCGTTCTCACCCAAAGCTAAAACAGCCGCATCGTAATCCTTCTTCGTGAAGGTTTCAGGCAATATATTATAAAGGGTGTTCCTCCGTGTGGCAACACCTGTTTCCTGTAAAACGGAAGAAGTCTGTTTGCTCTGATTTCCTGACAGATTCCGATAAATAAAGACGGCATGATAGAGCAATGTATCGCAAATACTCATGGCAACGAAATAGTCGGACTCTTGGCAAACCAATTGGATAATGCCATTAGAATCCGCTTGCACATTGTATACGTTCTCCAAATGGCGGACAGCGGTCAGCACCATCATGATGCGGTAAGCAATCAGTCCCATCCGTCTGACTATGCCCTGCATCCTGTTGTCCACTTCGTCACAACATTCTTCATTCACCCGGCTAAGGTATTCGATGAACTGTTGCTGCAAAGCAGAGGGAAGGGAAAATGAATAGCTGCCATGATTCACGAACTCTTCATGCAGATGACAAAAACTGTCGCCCAATATACGGAACATGGCATTCTTGGATTGGGAAATATCACTTGTGGCAAACACATTTCTGATACCACGCTTAAAACGGATGATGTAAAAACAGAATCGGCTCATCAGTCCGTTCTCCGCATCGGGTATCAACCTCCTTACCTGTTCAGGCGTTCCGGCCAACGCTACAGACATCCTCGGATTGCTGACTTCGCAATACTCCCTGTCCTTGCGTCGGCTCAGACTTACCAGCTCATGGTGGAACGCCTTACGCAGCACATCGGAATAGTTGCCGTAATCCGACTTCAATGTCTGGCTTAACGTGTCACCTTCAGATTCGAACAACAGCCCGACACCGTCATTATCGCCCAATATCTTCAACAAGGAACTTGCGCTGCTATTGGCCGGGATGATAAGCATACGCATAGGCGGTTCAGTCGGCATAGCTGCACCGTCAGACTTCTTGCTTTTGATATAGATGTTCATCGCTTCCTTGTATTCCTGCTCCATCCGTTGCGAAAGCTCATGCAGATTACGGTTGATGGGAGCCACTAACTCACGGCATAAAGTCAACGCTCCTTTGCCCATTCCGGCATCAGCCACAACAAACAAGTAAAGGTTGGGGTAAACAATACGCTCGTCATACACACCACAGACATTATGGAAGCAAACCGACAGACATACTATCGCTCCTATCAGAATGGTATCGCGGTCGTCCTCCGAAATGGAGTTACCGACAACTTCACATAAAAAAGGCGGCAGTTGCTCGAACACACATTCGGGAAATGCAGGAAGCTCATCTGCCGATTTTATCCATTTGCCCGTTTTGCCATTTTGGTTATTTGGTAAAATGGATAAATCCTGTTCTCCTACTGAATTTAGCGGAATACCTGCCAGCCCAGCCAAATGAAAAAACGAACGGATTGTTATACCTTGTCCTTTGGCTTGCAGGCAACGGGTATATTGCTTGTCTGTTTCTTCCCTTTGATAGTCTGGATGGAAGCAGCTGATACGATGATAATATTCTCTTCCGTTTTCACCGAATCCATCAACCAAGGCAAAGCCCAATTCCACCCAATCATTGTATTCAGGTGCGATGTCAACGGCACGTTGTTCTATTTCGCAAATGATACGTTCTATTTCTTCCTCTTTATTATTAGAGGTGGAATTTGGAGCCGGAAGTAATTTAGGAGATGTTGGAACACTATTCTCAAAAGGGACATTCTCCCAATCTTGGGCGGAAAATATTTTCTTTGACATACTCGTTGTATTTAGGGTTAATATATGCTTGTGGATCGTAAGGCAGGAAACAGGCGCGCGCCACATCGCTCCCCGACATATCCACCTTTGGCAAGCCGGTAGCACGGATGCAGTTGGCAACAGCCTTGAAAAAGCGTGAATGTTCCCATCCTTTCAAATCCACAGGTATAATCCACTTCAATCCATTTCCCGAAGGACTGGTGAACAGCAGTTCTGTATCAAAATATTCATGATTGAGAATCTGCCGCTTTACTTCATCCATATTCTCTACATGGTCAAAATCCAGACACATCAGTCCTGAGTGCATTATCAGTTCCTTTTCATTCCGCTTGCGGAAAAGACCAGAGAAAGTGCAATAGTCAAAGTGAGAAGCCTTATATTTTTTGACATCCGCAGGAGAAGTCATTGAACGCAGAGCTTCCGTTTGTGCCTGGGCATAATGGCCAACCACATATCGGTACACATCCACAATGCCTATTGCCCTTAACGGCTCAATGTTCTGAATGGGCTTGCGAAAGAATGAAAAACAATAATCCGTCTCTTCCATATTATCTGATAATCTTTTTGGATTTGACAAATTGTTCGGCTTCCAACATAAGGTCGTCCTGTGTCTTGTGGACTTTGCTCTTCAACCAATCATCTATTTCCGATTGTAAAAAAGCCAATGCTTTATTTTATCTTATGTACGGGTATCTGTTTGGCTGACACCCATCCATAAACCGTTTGCTTGGCCGGATGTGACGGCAGATAGGCACAAAGCTCATCTATATCCATCCATTTAGGTGAATCACTTGCCTGCTTATGCTGCAAGGCTTTTACGGTGGACTGTAATTCTTCAACAGTCTTAATCAGATAGGACAATGCGCTCGGCATTTCCTCGAATGAATTTACGGTATAACTCATATTCTTTCAGTTTTTAAGTTGATGCCGCAAAACTATATGAATGCTTACGGGTGCTAAATAGGTGCCGGACAATCACCACTCTGCCCCTTTGTTACCACATGCAGATTTAAGTTTCATTAAGGCACCTGCTCTTATGAAAGGTAACTGATGGAATAAAAACATGAGCGGAATTAGAAAAACAATAGGACTTCGGGGATATAACAAAGAAAACCCCTCAAAAAGCAGGGTGCTTCACGAGGGGCAAATGGGTGGTAAACAGAGGAAGTATTTATATAAGTCACTGATGCTCAACGGTGGAAATTAGCACTGCGACCTTTATATTGGCAAGTTATCTATATGTAATGTATTGGCTGCTTTCTCCTTTGCCGCATCCACAATATGTAGGCTCGGCTGTCGGCGCCATGCCACCTTACGGTGGTAGGTTTCCGACAGCC
>ENA-OWPF01000956-OWPF01000956.1-human-gut-metagenome-genome-assembly--contig:-NODE-956-length-28469-cov-3.474766_pt1 | contig 28469 bp, 32 predicted proteins | sample MGYA00248261_ERZ651840 | MGnify/ENA primary metagenome ERZ651840 (study PRJEB26924, sample SAMEA4378268) | human gut metagenome | biome: human gut; feature: human-associated habitat; material: faeces... | reverse complement strand
AGTTCTCCGCCGTTCACATCATGGACGGTTGGCAGACCTGGGCGATGCGGGATGTGTCAGCGGCGGTGTACCATGCCACACGGTCGCAATTCGCGTCGAGTGATGATAAGTGGCGCAAGCTGCTGGAGCATCTGAGCGGTAAAGAGATCACCTCGGCGGGACATCTCTCTGCGCGGAATTTTTCTTTTGGTGATGAGATCATCGAGTCGGACGGCAAGCTCAATTTTTATGTGCAGACGGAGTTCGATGTGGACGCTGCCTTCGGAACCTTCGTCCTCACGGGCAAAAACGATGACTGGCTCAACATCTATGCCAACTACGACATCGCGGAGGATAGACCCTGCGACACGCTGGAGCTGACGCTCTGCAAGGGTGACGGCTCCGAGGAGAGCTGGAGCTACCAGCTCAACGCCGCAGAGCAGGATGTCCTGCTGCGCAAGATGGAGGAATACTGTCAACAGCAGACCGGCATGAGTCTCCACGACTACGCGCAGCAATTCCGCGAGGAACCGGAACAGCAGCAGGGGCCGGTGATGAAGCTGTAGGTACAAACGCAGGCACAGCAAGGCTGAAGCACTCACGGCTGCGGAAACAACGGCGTCCAGGCTGCGCGTGCCTGCGGGCCCGCGGCGCCGCCGAACTGCGTCAACCCGCCCTTGGCGGGCAGCCGCAGTTTGGCGGCTGTTATTCTGCTCCCGCGGTTTTTCTCCGTCCCGAATTTGAAAGCGTTTTGCGCAGATTTTTGTGCTTTCAAATGTGCCGCGCAGGGCGGCTCCCCGTTTCCCCGCACCGTTCGCCCTGTGTGCCGCTGTGTGCGCGTTTAAGGGCTGGGGTGGAGTGTGTACCCGCCAAAGCCCATTGAAGCGAGTGTTGCGGCGTTTGTGGGCGATGTGCGAAAAATCCGTGTGGATACGGCTTCGACGATGGAGAAATGAGCCTTTGGGGAGGGTGTTTTTCCTCCTGACCATGCCCTGTTCCGGAGGTTTTTGCCCCTTATTTACCCGTTCGATAGTGGAACTAGATAAAGAGAGGTGCCCGTGCGCGGGCCCCTCTCAGCCACAAAGCCCCGCAGTGCGGGGCTTTTTTGAAGGTTCGGCAAGGTGCACCTTTGGAGCGCATTTGCAAGGCTTTGGTGAACCTTGCCGGAGAAAACGCAGGCGCAGCAAGGGATTGCGCCTTTTGAGAAAGGAGAGGCATACAGATGAGTGAAGTAACAGAAAAACGGATCGAGCGAACCGTCGTTTGGCTGGATGCGGGGCTCGTTCCGCGCATGGACGGATGGCTGAAGGCTGACAACTGCAAAAACCGCAGTGAATTTATCAACAAAGCGCTGCGCTTCTACATGGGCTATCTCGGCACGGAGGACAACACCGCGTATCTCTCGAAGGCTATCCTGACAGCCATTCAGGGTACACTGGACGACAACAACAATCGGCTCTGCCGCATTCTTTTCAAGTGCGCGGTGGAGCTGAACATGATGTGCCACACCATCGCCGCGCACTTTCGTACCGATCCCATCCACACGCGGGAGCTGCGGGTCTACGCGGTGGATGAGGTGAAGCGCACCAATGGTCAGGTGAGTTTTGAAAACGCGGTGCGGAGCCAGCGGCGCATAGAGCCGGAGGATGAATGGCCCGGATCGTACTGATCTCGCCCTACCTCAAGGGCGGACAGAATGCCGCGAAGCTCGCGCAGCGTACTCGCTACGTCGCCACCCGTCCCGGCGTTGAGCTGCTGGCAGATGAGCGCAGTACACTCCCCGCCACAAAAAAACAGCGGGATTTTATCACGCGGCTGCTGAAGTCCTTCCCCTCCTGCTGGGAACTCATTGAGTACGAGGAGTATCTGGATCACCCCACCCAGGGCAGCGCCTCCGCGTTCATCCAGCAGGTGCAGGAAGACTACATGGAGGCGCTGGAGCAAAAGGAAAATTTTATCGACTACATCTCCCACCGTCCCGGCGTCCAGAAGGACGGCGAGCACGGGTTGTGGGACGCCAACGGTAAGGTAAAGAATCTCGCGCAGGCGGTACGGGAGGTAGCGGAGCATCCGGGAAATGTGTGGACGCCGGTGGTGGCGCTGCGCCGTGAGGACGCGGAGCGGCTTGGCTACGACAGCGCGGAAAACTGGCAGGCTCTGGTCAAGGCGTCTGCCAACGACATCGCGGCGGCGTACAAGATCCAATCGGACAACCTGCGCTGGTATGCCGCCTTTCATCGCAAGCCGAAGCAGGTGCACATTCACATGATCGTGTTCTCGACCGACCCCCGCGAGGGCTATCTCACGAAGGAAGGCATCGGGCAGGTGAAGTCTGCCTTTGCCAGACGAATCTATTATGCGGATCGGATGCACGTCTACCAGCAAAAGGATACCGCGCGGCAGGAGTTGCAGGCGCAGACCCGCAAGGCAATGGTGGAGTGCATCGCACAGCTGGAGCATGGCACGTCGGATAACCCGCGTCTGGAGCAGCTCACCGAGGAGTTAGCAGAGCGTCTGCTGACGGTCAAGGGCCGAAAGGTCTACGGCTACCTGCCGCCAAGGGTCAAGGCCATCGTGGATGCCATCGTGGAGGAGCTGGCGAAGGATGAGCAGGTGTCCGCCGCCTATGAAACATGGCAGACGCTCTACGAGCAGGTGTGCCTGGACTACGACCAGCGGCTGCGCAAGCGTCTGCCGCTCTCCCAGCAAAAGGAGTTCCGGAGCGTCCGCAATATGGTCATTCAGGAAACACTGCAATGGATAGCGGAGCGGAAGCGGTACGCGGATGTGCGGAGAACACCTTCCGCGCAGGAAGGACCTATCATCAAAAAGGATGCCGCAGAAGCCGCGCCAAAGAACTCTGAGGTCACGGCATCTCTTGCGTCGGCGCAGCCCAAATCTGACCGTGCGGCGAGTGCCACACCAGAAGATCCCGGTTCCTCTGATGCTGCCGCTTCTGAGGGCACCACGCCGCCTGCGGTTGAAGATGCACCGGCTTTTTCTCAGCAGTCAGATCACCCCAATCAGCAAAAAGAGAGCGCACCGGCAGGAGCAGATTACCATGCCCACACGGTGAGAGAAACCGTCGTGCGGATGCTGCACCACATGAGCAGGATCTTCGAGGACAACAGCAAGATCGACCAGATCCACTGCGGCTTGCAGATCGACCGCAAGCGCCGACAGGAATTGCAGCGCAAGCGGCTGGCGATGGGACACAAGCCGGATGATCACGAGGAGCAGACGTTCAGATAAAAAATGCTGCCGCAATCAAAATTGCGGCAGCATTTTTTTGAAGTCAGATCTGCGTTTGCGTCGGAACGAATTCCAGCTTGAGTGCCATTCCCATGCCTGCGGCAAGACGCTTAAGCGTCCGCAGAGAGGGATTGGCCGTTCCGCTTTCCAGCCTGCTGATATCAGCCTGTGTAATGCCGGTAATGTCGGAGAGCTGCTTTTGCGTCATACCGCTTTCCTCACGGCCTTCAACAATGGCGCGCATGATCTGACGTTCCGGTTCCTGCGCATCCCACTCCGCACGGAACGCAGGGTCCTGCATTCTTTCGTTCAAAGTCTCACGAAAATTCTTCCCCATAAATCATGCCTCCTTTTTTTGATTAAAGTCTGCGCGATACCGCTTGGCACGTTCAATCTCGCACAGCGGGGTTTTCATCGTCTTTTTTACAAAGCCATTGGTGAGGATCACTCTGCGTCCCACCACTGCACAGCCTATACACTTGCCACATTCTTATTTGCACCTCATCATATGTGATAAAACACATATTGTCAACAGAAAGAACGACAATCTGAAAGGAAACATCATGAGCCAATTTATCTATTTCACGCCGGAGGAAAAGGCGCGGGCGCAAAACACAGACCTCGTGTCTCTGCTGCGCGCCCAAGGGGAACGACCTGTGCGCTCCGGCCGGGAGTTCCGTCCCCCCAACGATCCCAGCATCACCGTGCGGGGCAACAAATGGTTCGACCACTCCGCGCGCGTCGGCGGCTACGCCGTCAGCTTCGTCCAGCGCTATTACCGCCTCCCTTATCAGGAGGCGGTTTTGCTTTTGCTGGGCAGAAAGAACAGAAAAACATATGAACAGGCAAAGCCTGTGAATGAAGTTCCAAAGGCTTTCGCGCTGCCGGAGCCATATGGAACCATGCGGCGTATGTATGCCTACCTTATGCGTCAGCGCCACATTGACCGGGAGGTCATTTCCTATTTCGTACACGAAAGGCTTCTCTACGAGGACAAGCATCACAACTGTGTTTTCGTGGGGCTGGATGACAGCGGTGAGGCCAAGCACGCGCACATCCGCAGTACCAACAGCGAGGGACGGGTGTTCCGCATGAACATTGAGAGCAGCGCCAGCGAGCACTGTTTTCATAAGAACGGCACAGACAAGTCCCTCTATGTGTTCGAGGCGCCCATCGACCTTCTGTCCCACATTACCCTCTATCCATACGGCTGGCAGGAGCACAGCTACGTTGCCTGCTGCGGGCTCTCCATCCAGCCGGTGCTGGAGCGGCTGCGGCAGAATCCGAAGCTGGACATGGTGTATCTGTGCCTCGACAACGATGACGCGGGCAATGACGCCTGCGACCGTATGACGGATACGCTGGAGGACATGGGCTTGGATGTGGAGCGTCTCTGCCCGGTGCGCAAGGACTGGAATGACGATCTCTGCGCCAAATTCGAGAGGAAGGAGAAAGACTCATGAACGAAAATGTATGGCCCCTGATTTTGCTTGGCGGCGGACTGCTGGCATTTTTGCTTGTGGTGTCTTTCCTCTCCAAGAATTATTCTCTCAACAACTTCAAGAACAAAACTGTCGGCGACGGTCAGCACGGCACGGCGCGTTGGGCAACGCCCAAGGAGATCCACACGACCTATCATGTGGTCCCGTTCCGTCCCCACCGCTGGCGCAAGGGAGAGGAGCTTCCCACGGTACAGGGCATCATTCTCGGCAGCATGGGCGGCAGAAAGCGCAGAGCCAAAAGAGGTGTGATTTCGCAAACCACTCACAAGCTGCTGGAGAGGCTCCGCCGTCCTACAGCAGGGAAAAAAGAAAAGCGAAAGCCGAAGAAAAAGAAAACAGCAATTTCCAAAATCAAAAATGTGATGGAAGATCAGCGGGATGTCCGCGCGCTGGTGGACAGCGATGATATCCATTGCCTTATGATCGGTGCTTCCGGCGTGGGCAAGACTGCGTACTTTTTATACGCCAACTTAGAGTATGCCAGCGCCAGCGGCATGAGCTATCTGGCGCTGGATACCAAGGGGGATTTGGCACGCAACTATGGAGCCATTGCCTCCCGGTATTACGGCTACAAGGTATCCGTCATTGACCTGCGCAACCCAACCCGCTCGGACGGCTTCAATTTCCTGACGCTGATGAATCACTACATGGATATTGCGCGCAAGCATCCGGAGAACCTCGCTGCCCGAGCGCGCGCAGAGAAATACGCCAAGATCCTCGCTAAGACCATTATCAACCCGGACGGCGACGCTGCACAATACGGCGAGAATGCTTTCTTCTACGACAGTGCGGAAGGTTTGCTGACTGCCATTGTGCTTCTGCTGGCGGAGTTCGCCCCACCCAAGGATGGGGAGCCGGAGAAGCGGCACATCGTATCCGCCTTCAAACTGGTGCAGGATCTTCTGGCGGTGCCGAAGTCAAGAGGCAAGAACGGTTTTCAGCTGCTCATGGATGAACTGCCGCCGGAGCATAAGGCCCGGTGGCTGGCAGGCGCAGCCCTCACCAGTGCGGATCAATCTATGGCTTCGGTCATGTCCACCGTCATGTCCCGCCTCAACGCCTTTCTGGATACGGAGTTGGAACAGGTCATCTGCTACGACAGCCCCATCAACGCTGAAATGTTTGCCTCGGAGAAGTGCGCCATCTTCCTGATTTTGCCGGAAGAAGATCCCGCCAAGAATTTCATCGCGGCGCTCATGATACAAAATCTGTCCCGCGAATTGTTCTCCGTTGCGGACGAAACCGGCGGCAGGCTCAAAAACCGTGTGGTGCTGTTTTGTGATGAGTTGGGAACCATGCCGCCCTTTGACATTCTGCCCCTATTCAGCGCGGGACGCTCCCGCAGGCTGACGCTGGTACCCATTATCCAGAGCCTTGCCCAACTGGAGAAGAACTATGGTAAAGAAGGTGCGGAAATTATATGTGACAACTGCCAGGACACCATCTTCGGCGGCTTTTCGCCCCAGAGCAAAACGGCAGATGCCCTCTCCGCTGCCCTCGGCAGCAGGACGGTACTGTCCGGCTCCGTCAGTCAGGGGAAAGAGAGCAGCCAGTCCCTGCAGATGATGGAGCGTGCGCTCATGACGCCGGATGAACTGAAATCCATCCCCAAGGGTGAGTTTGTAGTGATGAAAACGGGAACCCATCCCATGCGCACCAAACTGCGTCTCTTTCTGGATTGGGGCATCACCTTTGATCCGGACGGCTACCGAATGCCGGAGCAGGCAGCCCGAAAGATTGCCTACATAGACCAGGGCGAACTCGTTCGCAGCATCCATCGGAGCTGCACAAAGAGTCCCTATAACATGGAGGGAGGCAGATGAGTCAATTCAACTTTATCTACGCCGAGGAGCATCTGAGCCACCGGGAAAAGGCGGTCTATATCTACCTTCGGGACCGGGCGGATGCCTCCGGTGTCTGCTGGCCTGGGATCAAAACCATTGCCCGTGAATTGGGACTTTCGCCGCGGACAGTCCAGCGGGCCTTGGCAGATCTTGAGCGCAGGCAGCTCATTGAGAAGCGGAACCGCCGCCGCTCCAACGGCAGCCTCACCAGCAATTTATACCGGCTGACAAAGCATAAAACGTCACAGCCTCCCACCAAGGGGGGACTGTGACGTTTTTACTCTCAAAATTCTGTCCATAGGGTAGCGTCACCATGGCGCATCCAGAAGAGCCTACTCTACCGGAGGATACAGGACAGAGAAAGAACAAGAATATGGAGGAACTTATGAAGACTATTGTTAGAAGAACAGCGCTGGCTGTCTGCACCCTTGCCCTGGCATTGATCCTGCCCACAGCCGCTTCTGCCGCCTGTGCAGGCTTTGATGACGTACCGGAGTCTGCGGACTGCTATGAGAGCGTGATGTATCTTGCGGAGCATGAGATCACGCAAGGCACGGGGAACGGATGCTTCTCCCCGGATGCGCCGGTGACGGTGCGGCAGTGGGCGATGATGCTCTGCCGGGCCTATGATGTGAAGGCCGAGGGCAGCTCATGGAGTGATCTGAGCCAAAGCGCTGTGGAGCAAGCCTACCGGAAGGGCTGGCTGAACGAAACTGCACTCTCCGCGCCCAATATCCAGCTATGCCGGGGAGCGCTGCTCAAAAGCGCCTTTGCCGCAGCCAAGATCCCCGTTTACGACAGCGTACTCTATGCGGGCGGCGTGTCGCTGCCCGATCATGAAAACTGCATTCGCATTGGGAAGGAGCTTCAGCTCTGCGGCGAGGCGAACACTGCAAATGAGATCGTTACCCGCAGGGATGCTGCCATGCTCCTTCACGCAATTCTGACCCGCGCCTTCACCGTGACAGCCCCGGAAGCTCCGGTGACGTTAGTGAACGCGGCAGGTGTCAATGTCAACGATTTCCTGCTGGAACTGCGGAAATTACCCGAACAGATCCTCGATGCCTTCAATGCCGCTGGCTGGACATATTGCATCGACTTCGACTACATGGGCGGCCTCAGCAAGAAACTGAACATGAGCTGCATTGGAGCCACCAACTACAGCCAGAAAACCATCTACATCTCGGAGGCCAGCGCGACGCTCCACGAATTCGGACATTTTCTCGATTGGATGCTGGGATTCCCCGCAGAGCATGAACAACTCTTTCGTGCAGAAGCTGCCGCCGCGCCGCTGCGAGACTATGCCAAAACCAACGCCAGAGAATACTTCGCGGACTGCTTTGCCTACTGCATCATCCACGGCAACGATTCGGAAATGATGGAAAGCCTTAGAAAAAATGCACCGCAGACCTGTACATATTTCGAGGAATTGGGAAAAGACAGTTGGAGCAGAAGCATTCGTTCCAAATGACATAGCGAACATATTCTGAAATCCTTCGAGGGTTTGATATCCCCGTACATCTGTTATAGAATGGAACGAAAACCGGTCTGGGTAAAGAAATGAGATCTTGCTGGTCGTATTGCTTTTTATGTTGGGACAGCAATACGACAGCGGAGAACAGGGAATCTTCCAAAATTCCCGATAAAAATTCTTGCTTTGATGTAGTAGTTCACCCCAATTTGCAAGGTAATAAATAGAAGGGTGTGATTCCTTGTGGATGATATCAAGATCATTGATTTGTTCTTTGCACGTTCTGAGCTTGCAATCGAAGCGCTGGATAGCAAATATGGGACAACATGCCATAATCTTTCCCGCAGCATTTTGAAGGATCAACAGGACGCAGAGGAATGCGTGAATGATGCCTATCTCGGCGTTTGGAATGCGATTCCTCCGCACAGACCCAATCCGCTGTCCGTCTTTGTCTGCAAGATCGTTCGGAATATTTCTATCATGCGTTATCGGGCCAATACAGCTCTCAAGCGAAACAGCAATTACGACTTGACGATGGAGGAATTGGAAAATTGCCTTTCTTCCTCAGTCTCGGTTGAAGACTCTCTCGAGGAAAAAGAGTTGATTGCGATCATTGAAGATTTTCTCAGGGGCTTGTCACAGGAAAACCGCGTGATCTTCCTGCGGCGCTACTGGTTCTCCGACAGCTATGCAGAGATTGCGGCTCGAACCGGTCTGACGGAAAAGAATGTCTCTGTCCGGCTTTCCCGAATCCGTAAGCAATTACAAACGCATCTTGCAGTAAGGGGTGTTTTGGCTTGTTGACATTGGCTCAGAAATTCTCCAGCGCAATGAATGAGATCGACGATGAGTTCATTGAAGAGGCGCTGACCTATGAACGGTCAAAGAAGCGTAAGACTTCCCGCGTACTGCGAATGGTCCTCGCCGCAGCGCTCATCTCCGTGCTTTTGTTCACGTCGGCGTTGGCGTTCTCGCCATCGTTTCGTGAGAACATGCTGAATGTCCTGGTTGAAATCTTCTCCGACCACGTAACATTCAGTGTCGAGGGAGAGGAGCCAGCCGGGTCCTTTGTCGCCGGTAAAATCGACTACTCGGCGCTGGAAGAGACCTATCGTCTTGATCCGGGAGGCTGCTACCGGGTCGATTTTGCCAGTGGCGCCACATTTTTCGGCAACAACGGTGAGATCATTTCAATCACCGTCGTGGCCATTACAGACGGCTTAGTAGGAGGCTTTGAAATTGCTGACGATGCAGAGTCAAAGTACATCACGCTTTACGGTAAGGATGCTACGCTTTACTGGGGTGAGGACCAGGAATGCGCGGGAGAAATCGGTACAGAGGCCTACATCTTTCAGATTGATGAAGAAAACGGTTGGCTCATCAACTTTCGTAGCTTCAAGCTCTCGCCGGACGAGCTTGTCTCCGTCGCGGAACAGGTCAAAATCTCATAGTCCGCTTACATTGCGTGCAATGAGCAAATCCTTACACTCAATGTTATCGATGCAATGAGTTATCAGGAATGGCGGTATCAAACATCACGCGGCATATCGGCCACATTGGCGCTTGGCCCTGGCAGAGCACTAATTCTGTCTGATTTGCCGGACAGCTTTATGACCATCATTATTTTGGCGGGAAGTACCGACGGCTTGACGCGGGATCTGCTTGAAGAACTGGCTGACAGCTTCGATCTTTCAAAGCTCACTCCGATAGTGCTGCCGGGATCTCTCTACATTCCATCACCTTAATTTTTCATTTCAGAATATGCAGGGGGCCTTTTATCATGCGCCAAATTTCGAGACTTGCGGTCATCGCCGTAAGTACCGCTCTCCTTATGACATTAAGTTCATGCAGCGGCACGCAGAGCACGCCGGAAGCCGATGACCAGCCGTCTACTCCAACAGAAAAAAGAGAAATGACAACCGATGTGCCGGAAAGCAACAATGCCAGCGGTAAATCTCCGCAGGGATCTGTCACCGATGCCGCAAACTTTGAAATAACGGAAAACGAGGATGGCACAGTTACCATTAGCCGGTATATCGGTACTGAAACAGATATTGTGATTCCCTCACAGATCGGCGGAAAAACTGTTTCCGCGATTGGAAACGTCATGGGTACGACGGGAGCGTTTGAAGGCTGCACGAGCATAACCGCCGTGGTGCTTCCAGGGGGTGTGACGGAAATTCAGGACAACGCCTTTTACGGCTGCACTTCGTTGGAGACGGTGACGATCCCTTCCAGCGTTACACTCCTGCGCAACTGTGCTTTTTGCGACTGTCCAAACTTGCGTGCGGTCTACTTCAAGGGCGATGCACCGCAGCAAGCCAATTATGTATTTGATTCCACCGAAAATGTCACCATGTATTATCAGGACGGGACCTCCGGCTGGGTGAATCCCTGGCACGGACGTCCTGCGGAAGTATATATCCCTGAATGAAAAGCAGAAAGACTGCGCAAAAATCTAACATCAAGAGGACAAGCACCATGATGAAACGTCTATTTCCCACCGCGCTTGCGGTATTGCTCCTGCTGCTTGCAGGCTGCACAGCAAAGCCGGATACATCCGATCAATCGAAGCCCGCGGAGTATTATTTGACCGATACCGACCTTCCGCTGGATGATGCTGCGCGGCTTCGCGCCGCGCCGGATTTCCTGACGGCGGAACAGCAAACACTTTACAGGCAGGCGTTTGCGCTCTATAGCGCGATGTTTGACGGTGAAACGACCGGCATCGACGACGCCTTCCCCGCCGCAGGCGGCCAAACCGAGTACGACGAGTACACGCCGGATGGCTCCGACTATACCTACATCAGCTCCCACAGCCGTTGGCAGTCCTGGGCTGACTTTGACCGCGTTATCCACGCGCTGTTCACCGATACGTTCTGGTCTGCCTGCAATGACGACGGCAACGCGCCGATCTACATTGAACATGACGGCCGGCTTTTTATCCTCGACTGCGCATATGGCGACCAATATTACAACAGCAACATTCCCGACGAATTTACTCTGACTGCACAGACGGATGATCGGATCGACTTCACGGTGACGGCGCACTACTCTTATCCCTACCCTCGTCAGGACGAAACCGAGGCCGAGCGCGACGAGCGGCTGAAAACAAGCTATGAGTACACGCGCATCTATCCGGTCACTCTGATCTATACTGACGCAGGCTGGCGTTTTGATGCCTTCACCACGCCGAATCAGGCAGATATGCAGCTCATCGGCGAGTGGGACGGTGTAGAGGAAACTGATTTCTATTTGCCAAATAATTAAATAGCCTTTTCCTCCCGTGCCCGCAAGGCTTAATGCAGCCGACCAATCTTGAAAGAAATCCTGTCAATGTCGGCTGCAGCGAATGGATGTCAGTCAGCACGACTGTAAAACTGAGGTGTAATGTCGTGCAGCGGAAATGGGTACAAGAGGGCGGGAACATCTTGCAAGGATGTTCCCGCCTGTAATTTGATCTGACCGATTTTCAAAGCAACTATAGAAGCTGCAGATTTTTTACATAGTTCTCCTTTTTCAGAAAACATTTCTATTTTGTCGTTTCGACTAAATGTACACTTTCTGCTATGTGTAAAATATCCTCTCGTCCAAGAGGTGCATCAATAGTAAAATGCAGATTACTCTCTGCGTCAGACCATGTAATTGTATTATTGCACCCCGCTTCTCTTGGAATGATTAGGTATCCATCGCACCCATTTACAGAAACTGAAATAATATCTGAATTCTCTGTGTCAACTCCGCTCATAGAACCTTGCTGCATATAAATATATCTAAGCACAATCGCTTCGCCGTCTTTGTCCTCATAATAATGGACGGACATACCCGCAGTACAAAAGCCTTTTTGGGGATTCTCTGAAAAACCGTCCGGCAATTCTCCGATTTCATACTGCGGCATCTTGCCCTGAACATCATCGCCAGCATAGCGAAACACTACATGCGTCTCATACCATGCTGTGACCCAGCGAATAAATGTCGCGCGAGCAGTTGGACTAACGACCATCAAACTGCCGAATGCAAGCGAGATCACCAGCAATATGACAGCGACCCGCTTTAAGGCTTTTTTCCAGACAGACTGCTCTCGATCACGCGCCCAGCGCAGAGGGTTCTTGAGCAGTGCCTTGATCTGCTTTTGATGATGCAGCGACGGCGTATACGGGATCGTCTCTGTATTCGTTTCTTCGTCCAGCGCAATGGCATCCAACAGCACGTTACGCATGAAAAGGTCAAGTTCCTGCTCTGTCATATGTGAAATCCCTCCTTGACTGCAATTTCACGAAGCAGCGCGCGACCACGAGAAATGCGCGTATTGACCGCAGACTCTGAGATACCAAGATGCTGTGCAATTTCCTTGCCGGAGTAGCCGTTGATCAGCCGCATTTCCAGCGCCGAACGGTAGGTCGGGGGAAGCTGAGAGAACAGATGGACAAGCTCGTTATAGCTTGTTGGATCGCTGACATCTGCCGAAAAAGTATCCCAATCCTCTTGCGGCAGCTCTTTCTGTTTGCGCCTCAGAATCATAAGTGCTTCGTTTTTCACTATAGAGATGATCCAGAAGCCTAATTTCTTACAAGGAATTTCTGAAATCTCATCAAAATGATGGATCACCTGCAAAAAAGCGTTCTGCACGGCATCTTCGGCATCGTGAGGATCTCTCAAAATACGGAGCGCCGTCTGCTCGGCGCGCACATGATTTTCTTCATATAATTCTGTAAATCTGCGCTTGTCTTCTTCGCTTTCCAGCGCAGCAAGTAAGTACGATAGCATGGACAACCTCCTCACGAGGTGAAATACCCCGCGAAATGATTATAAGCATCGTTTGGCAGATAAAACAAGTCCCAGAACACAAGTTGAAACTTTGCACAAAGGGACAATGCTCTAATTGGCTGAAATGTCAAAAAGCAAAAATTATGTAAGAAATAGACCGCCTGATGCATTTATAAAGCAGCAAAATCAATTCGACAAGCAGGCAAGAACAAATAAGAAAGATATGGTTGACTTTTGATTTTAATGGAGCATTGGAATCAAAAGCCCCAAACCAGTCAAAACAGCCCCCCTCAAAACTGCAGCAGACCAAGGTTGAAATAAGCTGAAATTTATAGCGAAAAATTTGCGACCCAAGATTCAAAAATCGTACTTAAATATAATGAAAGCGCTTTTCAATTGTTTTGACTACAAAGGAGGGGGATTGTATGGAGGATGAAAGGATCATCGCCCTGTACTGGGCTCGGGATGAGGACGCTATCGCGGAAATCTCATCGAAATACGGTAAGCTCTGTCACCTCGTCGCCGCCAATATTCTGTCCAGCCGCGAGGATAGCGAGGAGTGCGTAAACGATACTTACCTTGGCCTGTGGAACGCGATCCCCGCGCAGAGGCCCTCCCGCTTTTCGGTCTTTGCCAGCCGCATCACGCGGAATCTCGCCCTGAAGCGATTTGAATACCTCTCCGCGGCAAAACGCAATCCCGAGACAGTATGCTCACTTGAGGAACTCGGTGACTGCGTTTCCGGCAAAGAGACTATCGAAAGCGAGTTGGAAAATCGTCGACTCGAGCAGACCATCGATAATTTTTTGTGGCAGCAGGGAGAGGAAAAACGAAACATATTTTTGCGACGGTACTGGTACTTCGATTCCATCGAAGCAATCTGCCGCTGCACCGGCTACAGTCAGAGCAAGGTCAAATCCATGCTATTTCACACAAGGCAAAAGCTACGGAACTACTTAGAAAGTGAGGGCATTGCGCTATGAACCCGAAGCAGCTATCAGACCGCATCGAAAACATTGGCGACCGTCTCGTTCAGCAGGCGCAGCAGATACCGAACTATGCGCAGCAGCACCGGAAAAAGCGGCTGAGAAGCTGGACCGCGGTTGCCGCGTGTATTGCGCTCATGGTGTGCAGCTTTTGCGCGGGCGCGTTTGCCTTTGCCAGAGAGACTGTGGTCGAGGTTCCTATAGAGCAGGAGACACTAACAATTGAAAAACTTGGACTCACCCTGATCTTACTTGACAGTTGGAAGGGCCGGTATGCGCTCATGCAGGATGAATTGGGAAAGGAATATCTGATTTATAACCCCACCATTCGCAAAGCGCTCGTGGGTAATGATGAAAACCTGATTGGTGGTATGCTGTTTTACATTAGGCGTTGGGACGAACAACTTACAAAAGAACAGGTGGATGCCGGTGGAGAATGGGATTACGCTCTGTGCCAGTATATCATGACGACCAAAGACGGCACTTATCTCCTGTACTATGCCAGCGATGTGCAATGCACGCCGGAAACGATGGAGGAATATCGCCAGATGGAAAGCGAGATTGGCGATATTCGTTTTGTAGTAGATAACGCACTGAATTAGCCCAACAAATCGCATAACTTATGGCCGAAGTATTGTCGTAACAAACATATGCAAAGGTCAAGGGTCAAGACCGATACGGACCGGTGAATAAGTGCGTCCGAGTACCTCTCTATACGATAATCTTATAGCGGAGGAACAGCCATTTTGACATTGCAGAAAAGCAACAACAGTTGGCCTATCCAGTCATTTCAGGCGAAATGACAATATAAATAGTCATTAAGGATGACAATCCTTATTTTGGAAGAGGAGTGAATATAAACAATGCAAAAGACATCCCCCAAAAAGATTGAAAGCGTTAATCTAACTAAAATTCATTCGTCAATGTTTTGGCTTTTGGCAATTGGACTGTTGCTGTCTCTATGCTCCTGCACTTCTGCGGGAAGCGAACCTGATGGAACTAAAACACAGGAAGAAACCGAGACATTTATAGAATCACAGCTCAATTTAAAACTTACCGTTCCGACCGAATGGAACAAAATCTCTATTCTTGTTGTAGGCAAAGATGAGCAAACCCCTGCTAACAACTCGGCCACAGAGAATGGCATTCTCCTTTTCAGGCTATTTGAAAGGCGAGCATATGAAACTGCTATACATGACAATGTGGGATGTGTGTGGAGCCTGTATGCACTAAGCTCAGAGGCATTTCAAAAAGTTTACGGAGAAGATGCACAGACGTCTGAAATATTAGGGATAGCAGACTATGCTATCGGGACAGATGAGAAGTATATCTATCTGCTGATATTACCTACGGATGTTCAGTGGCTGGAAAATGATTCTGTTAGCGAAAATCAATATGCGACTCTCTGTACTGAATCTCAACAGGTTCTGGAGAGCTTTTTGAATGACAACGGAATCACACTTAACTTGGATTGTCCTGATTCAGCAGTATTTTCTTCCTCCAAAAGTGCTCATGCCATCAGCAATTAGTCCGGTTCAACACAGCTACTAAATACTAAAAAGCAAGTTACAAACAGTATTACAGGAAATACATCAAGACAAAAAATGTCAAAAAATAGCTATACAACAAGGAGGTTCAATCATGAAGAAGAGAATCATTCAGTCATTACTTTCAATAGTGTGTTGCGTTACGGTGGCCTTAAGTGCCATTCCAACCGCTGAGGCGGCAATGCGCGCAAGTGTTGTTACTGGTAAGGTAACGCTCAACGGTCAGGTCATTGATAATAAAACGGCCAAGTATCCGCTTCTGATTTACAGCAACATCACTTACTTTCCCATGACATATCATCTCAGCCGATTCATGGGTGTAAGCGCTGACTGGAACAATGGAAGTAAGACATTGGATATCACGGCTGGCGGCGCACGCACGGCTTATGTTGCCGAGACAGGGAAAAAGCAAAGCGGCAGCGTTTCTGTTACGCTTCCCAGCTATAAGATCAGCGTTAACGGCGCACAGATCAATAACAAGGAAGAAAAGTATCCCATTTTCAATTACAACGGAATCACCTATTTCCCGCTCACATGGGCTTATGCGGTCGACTCTTTCGGCTGGAGCTATCAGTGGGATGCTGTGAATGGATTACGTATCGATACCAGTTCAGCCCCGGCCCCTGCTCCAGTTGAACCAGGAACTGGCGACGCCGCGCTCGACAAGGCACTCACGATCCTCAACAGCAGCTACGCCACAGGCGGCAAATACCACGGCATGCTTGAAGGCGGCGGCAAGAAGACGAGCTTCGACGCCACGCTCGACGTCAGCAGCACACCGGATGTCACCACCGTGAAATTTACTGCCGAGCCGTTCCCGTTCTTTAATAACGGTGTCAGTTTTTTTGCAAATTATTATGCTGTCAAGGGCGGTTTTGCAAGCGATGAACAGATTGGCATCTCTGGCAACAGCCCGGAACTAGGTGATGTTGGTTATCCGATTTATGCCGAGGTGGATGTATGGGCGGAGAATAGCTACATCGGCAAATGCTTCCTTGACTGCCAGTTCACCGGAGCACGCAGCAATCATATCACGGATGCAAAGCGTGTGTCCTCGTCGGGCAGCACGGAAACATGGGAGCTGGCAGTCACGTTTGCAAGCGATGGCTTTACCAGCTACACCGCGAGTGTAAGCGTCGATACAGCAAAGAGCGCTGTAACGCAGATCGTGATTCGCACCGCAAACTATACGCTGACGATGACACCTGCGTAAGGAGGCATCGATGTTTTACGGAAGCTGCGCTGTAAAAGTGTCTTGAAGCGAAATGCCATAACAAGATCGGGAGGGACATATGAAGGAGTATTCGGTGTGGATAGATGAGGCGGAGAAAATCGCCTCATTTCATGAGGTGGATAATAGTGAGCTTATCTATTTTGATCAGCGCGAAATATACCTGGCCTATCTCAGTGCGCTGACCACGCAAGGCTACCGGTTCCAGTAAGCCCTTTAGCTCATGCTATTTTGAAAGCAGTGATTATATGGAGATTGCAAATGAAACATTACCTAAAAGCATTGAAGCAAAAGAATTCTCTGCTCTTTTCTGTAGGGATCGTCATGCTTCTGGTACTCACATTGTGTTTGAGTGGATGTTCAGAAAAAAACGAAGTACAGGATCAAACAAACGGAGCGGATACCATCCCAAATCAGTCTGCATCGGCAGAGGAACCATCCTCAATTCTCTATGTGAATAATCAGCTGGGTTTTTCTATGGAGATGCCGCTGAATTGGATGGGGCAAGTTGAAGTTAAAGAAGAATATGGCCTTCACCACCAAAACGGGGGAAATTGTATCACCTTTTATCACAAGCCAACCCATGATAACGGCGAGGGCGGCATTCTTTTCTTTATTGACTGCTACCCCGGCGAATGGAGAGAGGACACCCCGCCGGTCATTGCAGGGCACAGCGTTGTCGTCGCGCAAACGGAAAACTATACCTATCTGCTCAGAACACCGAGTGATGTCGAATATAGCGAATCAGATCCTATGCTGGCAGAAGCCTATCAGTCTCTTATTGCACAGCAAGACCTCATTATCTCCCATATCTATGCAACCGGTCAGACCGTGATCCCGCCGAACGAGTAAGCGAATATTAAACGAAGTTCTTGCCATATCGATTCCAGTAAGCCTTTTCAGTTCGCAGCGTTACAATAAGTTAGGAGGAACGAACATGAAGTATCCTGTGATATTCAAAACCTTTTCCGTGCTTTTCTCATTACAGTCAGATGAACGATGGATTGTCCCCATCTTTGGGGGAACGATCATCCTGCTGCTTGCGTTTTCTGCGTGGCGGCTGTGTACGGAGAAAAAGGACAAGTGGCGTTACCGCAGAATGATGCTGCTTTCGCTGATCCTATGGGGAGTTGGAGAACTTCTGTGGCAGGTCAATGTGTCGCAGATAATGATAATTTCCTCGATTTTAGCCTTTGCTTCGATGTGGCTGTTTATATGTCAAGCGGTGGTGTATGTCGTATACAAGGGGTATGGGGCACTAAAGCAGTTACCCGCGAAAAAGCTACAGAGAGGAGATATTACGTGAAAGCTCAAAGAGGAAAAATCATCGTTCTGTGTCTTTGCCTTATTTTTGCAATGCTGATCATATCGGGAAAGGCCTCCAAACTTGGGACCTACCTGTATGTCCGATGCAACTATACGCATCTTGAAGAATTCGCTGCAGAAGTTATTCAGACAGGGGCTATCCCTGATGACCGATATAAGAGGAGAGATGTCCGTTATTATCCTGAATACGGGATGATTGAGTTTTCCACATTCAGCAGCGGATTCGGTTCAGAAACCGTCTATGAAGGCTTTTACTACTCCGATGAGGATGTTCCGTACGGGTTCCAGGGGACAAGCATGAGCTTTCAATCTGACGGCGGCGGTTGGAGCTGGCATGAATCCGATGGAGATAACTTCGAGTACACGGAAAAAATCCTCGGGAAATGGTACTGGTATCGTATGCATTTTTGAAAAGCAGGATTACATAGGAAATATGAGCGGATAACTATTTGGTAATAGTTATCAATTTACCTCTAATCATCGGCACGCCATCTCTGCAGTATCAAAGGCGGCGATAAGCACAGTGAGGCGTTAAGGCCATGGCTGTTCGAACTATAAATCTCAACAGAAAGGATAACTGTAACATGAAGAAAGAAAACTCAAAACGCACGGGAACAATTATATTATTCCTCGTACTTGCACTCCTCCTCATTTTTATAATATTTATCAAAAATACAGGTAAAGCAAATGAAGGAGAGGATTATCAGCAACAGTTGGAATTGTATCTCGAGGCGGCAAAGGAAAGTCCACAAAAGAGTTCTGAATATGCTTACTTCCCTAATGATGATCTCAGACTTGCTCACGAGCAATCAAATATGCGGTTAATTAGCTACGAAATCGAATCTTCGACGAAAATCAATGATAAACTCTATGAGTATAATGTCCTTATTAAGACGGATTTTGCACCAGAAGAATATACCCGTGTCTATTACTTTGTAGGGAACATCGACGGAGAGCTAAAATTCATTGTAAATGCTTCATTTGTTCCTGACGAGTTGTCAGACGGCTTAGATGTTGGTGCATATTCATATGGAGAGGAAGACTCATCTTCCGTCATTTTTGAAAATTAAGTTGAAAACCGATACCACAAGTAACGACCGTTTGCCGTCTCTGTAGTATCAAAGGCGGCGATAAGCACGATTGCTTACCGCCGCCTAATTTATGCCGCTATTATTTCTTTGTGAGCTCGTCGGCGTCCTTACAGAGCCGTATGTATTTAGCCGCTTCCTCGGCGCTCATTCCGGCAAAGAACGTCCTGACGCAGGATGGGACATCGCCTTTTGGCACGATCCCAACCAGAGCATCGATGCTGATTCCTAAAGAGCGTGAAAAATGTGCGACCGTATCCAGCTTTGGATTAGTCTTTCCGCGCTCTAAGTCGGAAATGCTGCGGTCCGTCGTCCCGAGCTTTTCGGCCAATTCGATTTGTGTCAGGCCCAGTTCGCGCCGCGCCCTGCTCAGGGCAGCTCCAAAAAGATTGCAAATATCGTGCATACCTTCACCCTTTCCTATTGCTTTCATTCTAATTTGAACTTCGCTTCTAATGAACGCTGTTTGGCTTCAAGGCATTAGAAGCACGGTTCTAATTACTTGCAGAAATAGCGAGGTATTTTATGAACAGGGAGAATCTGTGGGAGGTCCTGTAATAAAAGATTCCGGCGTTTGAACTTCCATATGGGTCCTCGGGCTGGAAGAATACGCCGGATACCACACAGGAATACGGCCATAAATTAGAAGCAGGCTTCTGCTTTGTGGAGCCAAGCTTCTTCTGCAATCATATTGATAAAAGTGCAAGCGTTCAGCTGCGGCTGTACGCTTGCACTTTTCTTATCCAACGGCGATCACGTCCTGACTGCCGCTGCCGAGATCCACCGTTTCTGAAATTTTGTCCTTTTCAGAATTTTCAGAACACGGAGGACTTAAATATGAAAAAGCGAGATGCATACCATCCCGACTACTTGAACATGTACCCCTGCCTGAAGGAGCGCCCGGACATTTTGAAGTTCCTGAAGCAATGCGACCGAAAGCAGGAGTATCTGGAGTACGATTTGAAGGTAAATCGCACTCGAACGAACAAAAGGACAATGGAAACAGTAATCTGGCCGCAGAGAGAGCTTTCCTACGAATACCTCTTAGAGGAGCACCAATTTGCTCAACAGGAGCCTTCTCCGGAGGAGACCTTGCTTCATGAAATCGAGTTGGAAAATCTGCGCTGCGCGGTAGAACGACTGTCAAACAATGAGAGGCTTCTCCTTCATTTGCGGTACTGGTGCGATTTCAGCCAGGCGGAAATCGCCCGACACCTTGGCGTAACGCAGCAGAGCGTCAGCTATCAGGAACGGTGTATTCTGAGGAAATTAAAAAAACTTCTGAAGAATTGAAAATTCTTTTTGTAGAAATGCGTCTGTGGCGGGTACTTAAGTGAAGGGATCAAATACTCTTCTCCCTGCCGGTCAAAGCGGCAGGTGTTGCTCTTTGAAAAATGCCGATACAACAGCGGCTATATCCGGTGACGAATAACGTCAGCTGACGGTCCCCTGACGAAGGGGAGCAGCGATGCGGCGGGTGCGCGAAGACCACCTGCATCGGACAAGCCTCCGATGTCAATGAACGGCCTTTTAAGGTGCCAAGCGAAACTCACCCAGCCAAAAGCAGGTGTGGCAGCCTGTCTTGCAATGATCCCGTCAGCCTATAATGGTACATCCTGTCCAGCCACAGCCGCAAGCAATGGGGGCAGCTCGGAGAGATCCTCGGAGGGGTGAGATTCCCGATGGGCGCTGCCAGGCGCCGGTTCGTTCAACCGCCCGACAGTCCGGGAAGTAGTGTCGAATAGGACTGAACAAAGACAAATTTCAGAAACAGCGAGGGCCGCTCTGCCATTCAGGGCAATGTAAGATGCTGCCAACAGACAGCAGAGCGACCCCTGCATTCAAATGAAAATACGGCGGTCAGGATACCTGACCGCCGTATTCTGAACTTATTTCATTTCTGCCAGCAAATGTGTTTTCAGCAATGCGTTTTGCAGCGCTCTATGATCCTCATGCGACTGCCACCAGCAGGGCTGAAGAAAGTCCAGCGCCTTTTCCGCCCACCGGTAATCCTCGCGCCGAAGGTCACCCCTCGCGGCGCTGCGCTGAAACCTCCGGTTCTGCTCCCGCACGGCGCGATCAACGCTGTCGCGGTTTAGGTACAAATCCAAAAAGCCGCACACGATCGCGGTCTCCTCTGTCGTATAAAACATTCTTCCTCCTCCAATCACAAACGCGTTCCATTGTAGCATGACGTACGCACTTTTGAAACTGACTGTTTCCACAAGATTCCTCGCAAAAGTTTTATACAAACAGTTGTTCGATTTATAACGTTATGCTATACTGGTAGACACTAAGAGCGAGGAGGTGCACCATGCAGCGGACGTATATCGCCATTGACCTGAAATCGTATTACGCGTCCGTCGAATGCATGGAGCGCGGGCTCGATCCTCTGACCACCAATCTGGTGGTGGCTGACGCCAGCCGGACGGAGAAAACCATTTGTCTCGCGGTATCGCCTTCTCTGAAGGCCTACGGCATCCCCGGCAGAGCGCGGCTTTTTGAAGTGGTTGAGCGCATCAAGGAAGTCAACGCCGAACGGCGGCGCAAAGCAGGCGGCAATCTTTTTGAAAAGAGCTGCGATGCCCACGAACTGGCGACTGACCCGTCGCGCGCGGTGGGCTATCTTGTTGCACCGCCGCAGATGGCGAAGTACATTCAGATCAGCACACAGATTTACAACGTCTATCTCAAATACATCGCACCCGAGGATATTCACGTCTATTCCATCGACGAGGTGATGATGGACGTGACCAGTTACCTCGAAACGTATCACATGACCGCCCGCGAGCTGGCGAAGGCCATGATTTCGGACGTCCTGCACACCACGGGCATCACGGCCACGGCGGGCATCGGCACAAACCTCTATCTCTGCAAAGTCGCCATGGACATCATGGCAAAGCACGTTGCGCCGGATGAAGACGGCGTCCGCATCGCGGAGCTTGACGAAATGAGCTACCGCAGGCAGCTCTGGGCGCACCGTCCGCTGACGGATTTCTGGCGTGTTGGACGCGGTTATGCAAAAAAGCTGGAAGCCATCGGCATCTACACCATGGGGGATGTTGCAAGGTGCTCTATCGGCAAGCCGAACGAATATTATAATGTAGAACTGCTCTATCGGATGTTCGGCATCAACGCTGAACTCCTCATCGACCACGCATGGGGCTGGGAGCCGTGCCGGATGCAGGATATCAAGGCATACCGGCCGGAGACGAACAGCATCAGCTCCGGACAGGTTTTGCAGTGTCCGTATCCGTATGACAAGGCTCGCCTTGTCGTGCGTGAAATGGCAGAGGCCGTCGCAATGGATTTGCTTGAAAAACGCCTCGTGACCGACCAGCTCACGCTGACGGTCGGCTACGACATTGAAAACACCGCAGGCGGCAATTTCCGCGGCGAGATCGTGACGGACCGCTACGGCAGGAAAATCCCCAAGCATGCACACGGTACAGCGAATTTACCGCGCAAGACGTCCTCTGTGCGCAGCATCATGGATGCGATTCTCGGGATTTATGACGGGAAGGTCAACCCCAAGCTGTCCGTCCGCAGGATCACCATCACGGCGAATAAGATCGTGAGCGAGGACGATGTTCCGCAGGAAGCCGGAATGCCGGTACAGTTCAACCTGTTCGACGATATCGCGGCGCAGGAACAGCAGCACAAGGACGAGGAAATCAGATTGGAACGCGAGCGCAAAATACAGGAAGCGATGCTGGGCATCAAGAAGAAGTTCGGCAAGAACGCCATTTTGAACGGTGGGAGTTACCTGGACGGCGCGACCGCCCGAGAGCGAAACGGTCAGATCGGAGGGCACAAGGCATGAGCGGCAAATACGACGATATCATTGACCTCCCGCATCCGACCTCGCAGAACCATCCGCGCATGTCGCTGCATGACCGCGCGGCGCAGTTTCCTCCTTTCGCCGCCCTCACCGGCCACCACGCCGCCATCACGGAAACAGGTCGGCTGATGGACCGGCGCATCGAGCTTGATGAGAGCGAGATCGCGCGCGTCGACGCGGAGCTGCAGCATCTTCAAGAACTGCTCCCCGGCAGGCCAACAGTGTCCATCACCTACTTCGTGCCGGATGAGAGGAAAAATGGCGGGAGCTACCAGACCGTCACCGGCGAGGTCAAGCGCATCGACGTGGTCGCTGGGATGATCCAAATGACGGACCGGAGAGAGATACCGATCGAGGATGTTTTTAGCGCTGAAATCGTGCCATAAAAAGTAAACATCGCATCACCAAAACGAAAGAAGTGATATCATTCATTACCGTAACTTTTCGATTTTAATGACAGGCCTTGAAGTTTTCTTTTCCTGTCAAATATGATATAATATCTTATATTATTGACGAGGTGTTGTCTGCACGATGTGCGCAGATGACTCTGCTGCGAGGTAGCAAGGGGCCGCAGAAAGCGAAATTCAAAAGATGTAGCCATCAAATATAGAAAGAGGTGTGCTGAAGTGGAGAAAAAGACTGAGTCGGCCACGCCGGACAATGGCGTAAAGATTTCATTTGGCAGCAAAGAGTTGGAAAGCTACAGTTTTCTTTTTGACGCTATTGAAGACCGAACCCTTAGATTGCGTGCATATTCAAGCCTTGCGTACTATATCAACAAGGCTGCTTTTTATAAATTCGCGTGGGGTCTCCTTTCTTTCCTTGGCATTGTTCTGCCTGCTGCCGCCACTTACTTGACCTGCAAGGCAGAGGTGAATGCCAAGCTTATCGCTTTCATTACTGCATTGACAACGGTGGCTTCAGGTACGCTTGCCCTTTTTAAGTGCGCGGATAAGAAAGGTGCTTATCGGAATTCGGCAGAGAACCTGAAAAGTGAGCTGAGTGAGTATTGCGCAAAAACAGGACGTTATAGCAGCGTGGAAGATAGTGAGCGCAATGCTATTTTTTCAGAGGCGATGGAACGGATCATTAAACAGGGGTACAGCAAGATAGCATCGCTGGAGAACAATGCAAGCGGAAAGTCTTAACTCAACTGAGATGGCACTCTCTTTTCGAGATTGACAATTATTATGTAAGGCGCGATTACCGGATAGAAGAATAGCGTGTAGTGAGAACACCCAAGCCCATTTGACAAACGGGCTCGGGTGTTTTCATTACCAAAATCAAAAAGGAGGACTTCAAATGAATCCCAACGCAGATTATCTTGGCATCGTCACCCTGCTCCGCGGTCTGCGGGAGCGCGGGCTTGTCAGTGGCAGCGAAGCAAAAAAGATCGCCGCGCGTCTGATGGTACAGCTTGGCGCGGACATCATTATTTCTCTCTGATTTCTCGCTTTTGGGTATAGCTATTCCGGATGCTTCATGGTATTGTGTGTTGCTGAAAAAGGAGGTGTCAGCAAATGAGCGGTAAGGAGAAAACCAACGGTTCTCTGGCCATGGCTCCGCGGGTCATTACGATCCCTGCAGCTAATCAGAAAACCGCACGAAAACTCCGCGTGGCGGCATACGCCCGCGTCAGTTCCAACTCCGAGGATCAGAAGCACTCCTTCGCCGCGCAGAATGCCTACTACTCCAAGCTCATCACAGATAACCCCGATTGGGAGCTGGCGGACATATACGCCGACCAGGGCATCACCGGCACGTCCATAGACAAGCGGGATGACTTTCTGCGGATGATGGAGGACTGCCGGAAAGGGCGCATCGACCGTATCCTTGTGAAGTCCTCCTCACGTTTTGCTCGCAATACCAAAGAGAGTCTGGAAGCGGTGCGGGAATTGGCTGCGCTGGGCGTCAGCGTCTACTTCGAGGAACAGAACATCGACACCGCGCAGGTATCCGGCGAAGTTCTTATCGCCATGTTCGCGGCGCTGGCTCAGCGGGAGAGTGAAGCCATCTCCGAACGAATGCGGTGGAGCTATCAGTTCCGAATTCGACAGGGAAGATTTTCTACATGCAAGGCTCCATTCGGTTACCGGTTGATCAAGGATCATTTGGAAGTACGTGAAGACGAGGCAACGGTTATTCGCTATATTTTTGAACGGTACCTTGCAGGAATCAGTGCAGATGATATTGCAAAAGAAATTACCGCCATGGGGCATTCAACGCGTGATAAAACCCCATATTGGCAATCGTCAACCGTCCTGTATGTCCTGCGAAATGAAAAGTATGTTGGCGATTCACTTTCACGGAAAAAATACACCACACAATATATACCGTGGCAGCAGAAACTCAACCATGGGAAATATGATCAGGTACTTGTAAAAGATTCACATCCTCCCATCATCAGTCGAGAAGTTTTCAGTAAAACACAAAAACTGCTGAAGCGGAAAAATGCTGGTATACAGTCTGATGCACAAATTGAAAAAGCATTCACTCGCAAAGTGACCTGCGGAAATTGCGGTTCCCTCTGCAAACTGAAAAACTGTAAAAGTATATCATATTGGGTATGCCGCAAACATGATAAGTCAGCGGCGGCCTGTCCCAATACGCAAGTTCCGGAGGAACAGCTAAAAAGCGCGTTCCTTCGTCTGTATTACAAACTCAAACACTATGGAGCAGATATTCTCACTCAATTCATCTCTGACCTATATGCTGCCAGAACCGGCGGTCTCCTCTGGAGCGAAAACATCGTGGAGATCAACAAACAAATATCAGATATTGCCAGTCAGGAACGACTTCTGACCCAGCTCAAGCAGCAGGGCAGCGTCAATCCTGACATTTTTATATCCCGCAGCAATCTGCTTGCGGAACGCCGCCGGGAACTGAAACTCCAAAAGGAACGCATCCTGCGATCTGAGGAGGACCACACCATTCAGCAAACACAGGATATGCTGGATGTTCTTGAAAGCGGGCCGGACTGGCCGGACACCTTCGATGAGCAACTATTCAGCGACCTGGTCGAGAAAATCGAGGTCGTGGACAATGAAAAACTGTGCTTCCGGCTTCTCAACGGACTGGAGGTCACAGAAAAAATAGAAAGGACGCAAAGATAATGGGAAATCGAAAACAACCATTCGGCTACAAGATGGAGTTTGGTGAGATCGTGCCGCAGCCGCAGGAGGCGGAAACGGTACGGAGCATTTACCTGCAATACCTCGCCGGAGCCTCCTTCAAACAGCTTGCCGAACGGCTTCAGACGGAGGATGTTCCATATGACGGGGACAAGCCGTGGAACAAGAATATGGTAGCACGGATTTTAGAGGATGACCGATACGTTGGTGAGAAGCATTTCCCTGCGCTCATCCCGACGGAGCAGTTCCACGCTGCCCAGGAACGCAGAAAAGAGATGCGCCCTGAGTATAAGCAGACACCAGCGCAGAAAGAACTGCGCAGGCTGTGCGGCGGCATCGTACCCGACAGCGTAGCACGAAAAGTCCTCAAGATACTGAATCAGGTGGTCGATGATCCGCAGCTCATCAAGATAGAATCATCCGGTGTTCCCACCACGGAAGACATCAGGCAACGCCGGCTGGAACTGGACAAGCTGCTGCAGACACCTCCTGTGGATGAAGAAATCGCGCGCCAAAAGGCAATGGAGTTGGCGGTACTGACCCTTGTGAGCGTCGAGATGGAGGAATACGAAGCCCTCCGGCTCCGCAGCATCTTCGGGAAGCAAACAAAGCTGCGGGATTTGGATGCAAACCTTTTAAAGCAGGGAGTTCGCAAAATCGAGTGTTGCGGTGATAATGTGCGCGTCGTTCTGAAAAACAACCAAGTCTTGGAGGAGCGTGATCAAGCATGACGCAGACCCGCCCTGAGCCGAAAGTCATTATCATCCCTGCAAAGGAAGAAACACTTCAAGACCAGAAAAAGAAGAAAAATCTTCGGGTAGCTGCATACTGCCGTGTGTCTACGAAAAAAGATGAGCAGCTTAACAGTTATGAGAACCAGAGAGACTACTACACGGAAAAGATCATGGCAAATCCCAACTGGACGATGGCGGATATCTTCGCGGATGAGGGTATCACCGGTACCTCCGCCTGCAAGCGCAAGGATTTTCTTCGCATGATCCGGCAGTGCAGGAAGGGCAAGATCGACATGATCCTCGCCAAATCGGTATCCCGCTTCGCCCGCAACACCGTGGACACTCTGAGCTATACCCGCGAGCTGCGCAGCATGGGCATCCCGGTCATCTTCGAGGAGCAGAACATCAATTCTATCTACCCGGAAAGCGAATTCCTCATCACCATCCACGGTGCCTTCGCACAGTCCGAAAGCGAAGGGATATCCTCCCGCGTCAAATGGGGCAAGCATCAGGCGATGCGGACGGGGAAAGCAAACATCCAGTATAAGACCTTGTTGGGGTACGAAAAAGGGCCTGACGGAGAGATGGTGGTCAACGCAGAGCAGGCAGAGACTGTCCGAAAGATTTACGAGCTGTACCTATCCGGTCAGACGCTGCGCAATATCAAGGAAACCTTGGAAACAGGCGGATTCAAGAATTCGGCAGGAACGACGGAATGGACAACCTCCAATCTGCGGACGATTCTCTCTGATGAAAAATACTGCGGTGACGTTCTGCTCCAGAAGACCTTCATTCGGGACTGCATCAGCAAGCAGGTCATCCGAAATACTGGACAGCTGCCCATGTATCTGATTCAAAATCACCATGAAGCTATTATCCCACGGGAACAATTCGATGCTGTGCAGATGGAACTGGCGCGGCGTCGGGCCCAGACCGGCGGCACGAAAAAGAGCGCCCCCACAGGTATGCGCCGCTACAGCGGCAAGTACGCGCTCAGCGGTCTGCTGTTCTGCGGTGAGTGCGGAACGGCGTACCGCAGAGTGGTGTGGACACAGCACGGTGAGAAACGCGCCGTGTGGCGCTGCAGCAGCCGCTTGGATTATGGCAAGAAATACTGCAAAGAATCTCCGACGCTGGATGAATCACCGCTTCAGCAGGCGGTGCTGGCAGCCATCAACGCATTCATGTCGGGGCGCAAGGTGCTGGCGGATCAGCTCGTGGATGCAATGGAGCAGGAATTGGCTCCGGTTCCCGGTGAGAGCATGAGTCTCGGAGACATTGACCGAGCGGTCACAGAGTTGGGCATGCAATTCGATACGCTTCTGTCAGAGGCGGCAAATGGCGATGCGGACGAATACGCCGAGCGCTTCCGTGCCATCTCCACCACAATGGAGGAAATGAAGCGTCGAAAGGCCGCTATCCTCAGTATCCGGCAGGAGCAGGAGCAGATCGGCCGCCGTATCCATGCGGCAGCCTCGGCAATGACCACGGCGACTGTGGGAATCACAGAGTGGGACGACGGTGTAGTCTATCAGATGTTGGAAAAGGTCACCGTACTGACGGGCAACCGCATCAAGGTCACCTTCCGCAACGGCGTAGAAATCGAACAGACCGTAGACCAACCCAAGAGGAGGAAATTCGCATGATTTATGTGACCGGAGATACCCACGGAAACTTCCGGCGCTTCCAGCCGGAATACTTCCCGGAGCAAGCTGGGATGACGAAGAACGATGTGGTCATCATCGCAGGAGACTTCGGCGGCGTGTGGTT
>ENA-OWPF01000953-OWPF01000953.1-human-gut-metagenome-genome-assembly--contig:-NODE-953-length-28620-cov-80.562437_pt1 | contig 28620 bp, 28 predicted proteins | sample MGYA00248261_ERZ651840 | MGnify/ENA primary metagenome ERZ651840 (study PRJEB26924, sample SAMEA4378268) | human gut metagenome | biome: human gut; feature: human-associated habitat; material: faeces... | reverse complement strand
AAAAAACTGCACCTCCAAAAGTTGTTTTGTGTCCAACTTTTGGGGTGCAGTTCATCATTTCTGAAGGGCTTTTTTTATAACAATGTTATAAATTTAGTTTTACTTTTATCCTGCTCATCTTCCAAATAATCAAATGCCAATAGATTTATGGCTATAGCTTTTTTTAATTTTTTATATTCAGCACCTTTTTCTAATTGCTCTGAATACATTTTTGACCAATAATATAATGAACGCTCAGCCATTAATTTAAAAGGACAAACTTGTACTTCAATATCTACCTGTGTACCATCGTTTAAGTCTGCTCTAATATCCAATTTAGATAACTTACCCTCTAAGGATAATGGCTCATTATCCTTATCTAAAAAAGTTATATCTGTAAAACAGTTTTCATCATTTTTATTTAAAATTCCATTTAAAAAACTAAGTGTTAAATTCTTTCTTTTTATATCTCCTAAAAGCTTTTTAAAATATAAATCATTTAATCTATTAAACTTTTCCATAATATCATTCCTTAAGATTTATTATTAATTATATAATATCATATCTCTTATAATTCAAACCAGCCACTATTTTCTTTATCATTTTCTACTAATATATTTGTTTCTATTAAATTTCCAGGTTCTAGTACAAAAACACTATTATTGTAATTTTCAATAGCTAATTCTTTAGCTTCTTCTAAAGAATTAGCTTCTAAATAAAATACCTCTGATACAGTTTCCTCAATAGTTATAGTATATTTTTTCATTTTACATTATCCTTTCCATGCGATTGTTTTTTTTGCTTTTCTGCAAGATATTTATGGCAATGAAAAACTATATTGCAAGAACAACTTAAGTTGCAACGTTTATTCTTGTAATATAGTGTGTAATTGCTATAATATATTAAAGAAAAGCTAATTTTATATATTTCAATAGATACAATTATTTAGAAAGGATTTATAAATATATGAATATTGATAACGAATATGTACAAATTTTAAAAGAAAGTGAAGAATATGAAAAAACAAGATATAAGGAAAGTAGGAAAGAACATGAAGCCTTATTAAAACGACTTGCTGATGGTCTTGATAAGGAAACTATCAGTGAATTACAAAAATAATATTATCAAAAGGAGATTTTTTAATGAATAAGACAGAGTTAATTATGTGTGTTACTGAAAAAACTAAATTAAATAAAAAAGATGTTGAAAAAGCTGTTAATACTATTTTTTCAAGTATACAAAAAGCACTTATTCAAAATGATAAAGTTCAAATAATTGGATTTGGTTCATTTGAATTAAAAACTCACACAGCTCGTAAAGGGCGTAATCCTAGAACTGGAGAACTAATTGATATATCTGAATCTAAAATTCCTTCATTTAAGGCTAGTAAATCATTAAAATCTATAATTAATAGATAGGTGTAGTGTCGTATGATATATACATTAATGAATAAACATATTCCTCTAGCAGATATAAATTTTTCTAGTCTAGGTCATATAGACGAAATATGTAAAGTTTATACTCCTGAAGCATTTCCTGTAGGTATTATCACAAAAGATAATTCACCAACATCTAAAATAACAAGAGATTACTTATATAATTGGTGGAAAAATCGTATTATTCCAGCTAGTAGAGATGGTCTTAATACTTTATTGCATATTTATAGAATTGAAAATACTTCTTCTTTAGCAATAAAAAGCCTAGGTCTTAGTCTTTCTGACCAGTATTGGATAAAACCAAAAGGAAGTGATATTTCATGGAATGATGTTAATTTTTTTACTAATGATTTTTCTAGCGACTTAGGAACTTTATTTTTTTCTAAAAACCAATCTTCAAGACAAAATATAAATCCATTTAGCCCAGATGCTAGTAGTAATGGGTGGTTGAAAAAGAAATGGGTTATTATTAACGATAAAAGATATTTAGCTAAAGCTGGCTCAGGTACTTTACATCAAGAACCTTATAATGAAGTTGCTATTTCAAAAATTTTAGATTTATTAAAGATTAAACATACACAATATAAAATTATTATGGAAAATAATAGACCTTTATGTTTATGTGAAAATTTTATAAATCCTAATACTGAATTTGTTCCTGCAAATTTAATATATAATGTACTTCCTCAAAAAAATAATGAATCCAATCTAACACATTTTTTTAAATGTGCGGAATATCTACAAATACCTGGAACAAAAGATTATATCAATAATTTTTTAACTATTGATTATCTAACAGAAAATACAGATAGACATTATGGAAATTTTGGTTTTATTAGAAATATAAACACTCTAAAATTTATTTCACCTGCTCCAATTTTTGATAACGGCACTAGTTTGTGGAATAATTGCTTAGATAGTGAAATTGGCGAATGGCAATCATGTATGCCATTTAAAAAAAATCACAGGGAACAAATTAAGTTAGTAACATCTTTTAATATTTCTGAACAATCATTAAAAAAATGTGAAAGAATTATAAAAAATGAACTGTCAAAAAGCCCGTTACTTTCTCCACATAGGATAGATAAAATATCCAAATATGTTGGTAATAGAGCTAGACTCTTAGAAAACATAATATCCAAAGTAAATACTCTTTCTCGATAAAAAGGTAGCTATAAATAGCTACCTTTTTATTTATATATTTAATTTACAATGAATTTATATATGTTAACAGATTACTAATATCTTCTATTAAATTCTTTTTTTCATCTGCAGATATAGTAACTTTATCTTTTTTTAAATAAGATTGATAAATTGTTAATATATTTTTAGATGCATTATCTTTACAATTAAGTAATTCCTTAATTTCAATATCATTAAAGTTTAAAATATTATTTAATTCAACAAATTCACAAAATCTAAGTTCTCTTTTACTTGTTTCTATTTTTGCTAAAACACTAGTAGCCATTCCTATTTTTTTAGCTAATTCTTTTTGCGAAAGTTCATTTTGATTACGTTTAGCTATTATTAAATTAGCTATTTTCTTATTGATATTATTTTTATCCATTGTATTAACTCCTTTTAGTTCTATTTTAGAATTATTTTTTATTGACAATTCTAAAATAGAACTGTATAATAAAAACAATAAAACATATAAAACTTATAAAAAAAGGTGGTGATATTATGAAAAAATTTTATAAAAAATATAACAGATTATTTCTTTTTATGTTAACTATTTTTACTTTATCTATGTATATATATTATCCTACACACACTTCACAGATTACTGAAAAATATGTTGTTAAGGAAGGCGATAGTTTATGGAAAATCGCCTCTGAATATCATGATGATTGCGATAATATATTAGAAGATATTTATAACATAAAAAAAGATAATAATCTTAATAATGCTAATTTAAAAGTAGGTCAAGTTTTAGTTATAAAAAAAAGACTTGCATCCAATAACTAAATGCAAGTTGTGATAATTAATTTAACCGTTATTCAAAATTTAAACAAAAATATTATATCACATATATAAAGAAAGGGCAATAAAATGTTATTTAAAAGCGAATCTGAAGTAATTACGATTTTATATATAACTAAAAATAACTATAATAGTTTTAAAAAAACTGTTACACTTCAAGAAGTGGTAAATAATACAAACATAAAATATATTACATTGTATAAAGTTATTCAAAAATTTATACAAGAGGGCTATCTTAAAGAAGGATTAAAAAAAGGAAAATATAAAACTTTTTTTGCAACTTCTGAAGGAATAAAGATCTCTAACAGTATTAGAAATGAATTAAAATAGTTATTATGAATAAAGGAGTTTTTTATATGATTTTAAGAGAACATTTATTATATATTGGCATAGGTCAATGTGGTGGCAATATTGGTGATGAATTTCAGAAGCAAAATATTCAAACAATATGCGTAAATTCATCTTTAAGAGATTTAGATACGTTAAAGTATGTAAATCAAAAACTTCATTTAAAAGATGGTGCAGGTGCAAATCATAATAGAAAAAAATCAAAACAACTTTTTATAAAAGAATTACCAACTTTTTTAAATACAATAGGAGAAAAGGTTCGTCAGCACGATATTAAAATTATATTAGTTGGATATAGTTCTGCTGGTGGAACTGGTAGTGGTATTGGTAATATTGCTGCTGAATTAATTAAGAAAAAATATCCTAATATAGTAGTATGTATGGTTTCTGTTCTACCATCTGATTTAGAAACTATCAAAGCACACTATAATTCCTATCTATGTTTTCAAGAATTAATGCAAAATAAAATTTGTGGTGCAACTTTTATATTAGATAATAATTCATTTGAAGATAAACTTGAAATAAATCGTGAATTTGTAGAAAATTTTTGCAATTTAATAGATATTCCGCAATGTGACAGTTCTCAACTTAAACGAATTGATGAAAATGAAATTTTAGAAGTACTATCTGCTAAAAATATGGCTATTATTACATCTATACCATATATAGAAAATCAAAATATTATTGATTCGTTATTAAAAAGTTTAAATGATAACGTTTATGCTCCTAGAGAAGAAGATAATAAATTAGGATATTTATTATTATCTTTGGCTGATAGAAATTTATCTTTTGAAAAAACACTAGCTGATCTTCAACTGTCTATAGGTAAACCAATAGATGCTTATATTACTTCAAATACTAGAAAAAAAACTATAATATGTTTAACTGGTCTTAAAATGCCTGAAGAACGTATTAATAAAATTAAAAATGTTATAGAGGGTAATAGTAAAATTATTGAAGAAACATTAAATAATAATATTTCTATTACCAATATATCGGATGATCTAAGTAATCTATTAGATACACCAAATTTAGATCTTCCAATAAATAATAATTTAACTAATGATACCAATGATAATAATTTTGAAGATTTAATATCTAAATATTTATAATAAATATATGATTGTGTTAAAAAGATGTTCGAAATCGAACATCTTTTTTTATAAAATCTGCTCGAAATCGAACATATATTTTATAAAATTAAGGATTTTAAAAAATATATTAAGTAATTAATGTTATATTTAAATATACAAATATTTTATATAAAACGAGGAGAACTCATGAAATACTTATACATAATTATATATACGGTTTTAATATATATTTGTTTTATAAATATTTCATTAGCAACAGCGGCTACTGAAGAAAATATTAACATAATATGGCCAACATCAGAAAAAGGAATTATTACTTCACCATTTGGAGAACGTGGAGATTATGGTTCAGGAAGTTTTCATTATGGTGTAGATGTTGGCTATGATGAAGGTATTCCTGTTATTGCTGTAGCAGATGGAATTATTGATTATTATGGTGAAGCAGATGGATTTGTGTATGCAGCAGTTATTTATCATCCGAAACTTAATATTTCATCTCTTTATGGAGATATTGATATTATTAATGGTCTTCATAGTGGTCAAGAAGTAAAACAAGGTGATGTAATAGGTATTATTGCTCCAACAAGAGGAACTAGTACAGGACCGCATTTACATTTTGAACTTCACGCAAAAAGATATCCATTTTTTGGTGGTTCTCAAAATGGAGCTTTTGATCCATTACCATATTTAAATGGTGCTGAAGTTTCATCTGGAGCTTTTGATAATTATGAAAATGATACAAATATTGATTACTCTGTTATTGCTGATATTGCTAAGCCAATAAAAAATATAATTGATACAATTATTACAACTTGTGTAAAAGCAGTTAATACAATAGTTCCTTATGTTTTATATTTATTTATAACATTATCTACTATAGGATTAGTATTATCTGGTTTACAAATAATATCATCTAATGAATATAGTTTAAATGGCATTATAAAAAGTCTTGTATCAAAATCTTTAATTTATTGTTTTTTTATATTTTTGATAACAAATTGGTCAAACGTTTTAAATCTTATAAAAAATTATTTTAGTGAAATGGGGGCAATTGCTACATCCCAGACTGTAGAACAAGTTGGCCAATTAGTATCGGATCCTACAGCTATAATTCAAAAGGGAGCGCAGCTCACTGTTCCATTTTTTAATTATTTAGGTAGTTTTAATTCATCAATAGCAATAACATTATCTTTACCAGCAATTTTATTAGTTGGTATATTAGGATTTATTATTTTAGGAATGTTTTTATTAATAGGTATTCAAATTTTATTAGCATATATAGAATTTTATATTATATGTGTATTTTCTATATTTGACTTGAGCTTTGCAGGATTAAAAGAAACAAGACATTTACGATTTGTAGGAAATGGCATAAATGCTATATTTGCTTCATCAATGAAACTCTTATGGTATATATTTTTTAGTGCCATATTAAGCTTACAATTAACCTCTATGAATTTCAGTGATATGACTACTATGGGGAATCGAGGAGCTATAAATCTTGAACAAGCTGGTCCTGAAGCTATAACAGTATTTATGTCTGCAATTAAAATGCAAGAATCCACAAATAATTATTATGTATATTCTTATGATGGTTATGGTTATGGGGCTTATCAAATAAGTTTTACTAATTGGAATGCATGGGTAGAAGAAGCAGGTCTTCAATCAGATTATAATTGGTCACCTCATGAAAATATGCAACCAGCATGGTCGCCAGAAAGACAAGATGCTGTAGCTAGGTTTAAAATGATGCAGTATTATCAACAGTATGGTAATTGGCGTTCTGTTGCTGAAGCTTGGCATGGTGGTAGTGGAAATGTAGGTTCTGGTGATTCGTATGCAGATAGTGTATTTAAAAAAGCTGGTATGGTTTTACCTAATCCTACATTTGATTTAGTAAAAGCATTTAAATTATTTATAATAACAATTTTGTTTTTTATTTTAGGTAATAAAATAAGTAAAGGTATTATAAGTCTATTTGGTAGTCCTGGTTTTAAATATTATTTATAAGTATTTAGAAAGTAGGTGATTTTTTTGTTTACAGAAATGAAAAAAATATTGATTTTAACTACAATTATAATAAATTTTAATGGAATAGCCCATGCAGGTATTCCAGGTATAACAGAACCCTTTGATCCACCTAATTATTATTCTCCAGAAAATGTGTCAATTCCTGATTCAGCACCATCTCCTTTTACTCTAACAGATTTGGCTAATGATTATTTAGTACATGATGTAAAAAGTACTAAAAAAGATATCATTTCTAGTATTAAAACATATACTGAATATTTAAATGTAGCTAAAAATTATTTATTAGATTTAACAGATTTAATTCATGCTGAAGATAATAATTTTAGTAATATATTAAAACAGGAAAAAGATAGTATTATACATTCATCAAACTTTAACGATGATGCTAATATAGATAAAATTGATGACTATTTATATAATTTAACAACTAGTAATTACAAAGATAATTATATAAATCTAAATGATAAATATATTTATCTAGATAATATCTACAAAACAGCTTATTCATTATCACGAAATGAATTATCTTCACTTGAAGAAAGACAGAAAAATTTAGACTATACCATAAATAAATTAACCACTATATCATCAACAATGCAAGGTCAGGAAGCTTTATCTTTATTGGATACATTAAAACAATTAGAACTTTTAAAACAACAACAACTTATAAATAATTTAACAACTATTAATGTAGCTAAAATTAGAGATAATAAAGATGATAACTTTAGATTAAAACGTGAAAATTTAAGATTTTTTAATTTAAATTTTGAAGATCCATATAATCCAAGCGACTACTATAAAAAACATTACACCAAAACACCAGGGAAAGGATTTGCTGACTTTGAATAAAATTTATTGGTACGAAAATACCTCTAAACTTATAGGAACTTTAGTGCAACATAATAATTATGTATTATTAACAGCACAAGAAAAAAATAAACTTTCTAATATAATAGATACGGATTATCTTAATGACATAGGAATATCCTTTTACTCTTTATCTAGACTCGTTCCTGAAAATGTAACTTACTATAATTTAAAAGATGGTTTAAATGTTATTACAGATATGTCTATTGCAGGATATTATATTAGTCAAATTAATTCTTCACATTCTAATAATATTAAAGAATTAGAAAGTGATTTAATAAAATATAATATGATTATAGATAACTGTCTAGATAAATTAGATAATTCATTTGTAGATACAGCAAAAACACGAATTTTATATAGTTACTTTAATAATTTAACAACAATAAATTTATACTCTGTAAAATTAGATATAGATATAAATTTAAAAGTTTATATTCTTCTTGACACATATAAAAAATTTATTAATTTTACTTTGAATACTATGGAATATACTTTAATAGATTGTACATTCCTTCAGTATTGTTTGTTTGATTATCTAAATCTATGTAAAAATTCTGATACTTTGATAAAAAAAGAAGACTTATATAACAAAATATTAGACAGCATTAATTTAATAGAAGATTTTCTCTTTGTTAAAAATAATGATGAATATTTAAAATCTATAGATGAAATACATTCTGTATTTGAGAAAATTAAGGTGATAAATGAATTACAATATTCCCCTAATTTGCTTAATAAAAGCGTATTAAACTTAAACAGTAATACACGATTTTTCTTAAGTAAATTTAATCCATATCTATTAAAAAATATTGATAAAATAAAAATTATTTTATCAAAAAACAATATTAAATAGGAGATGATATTTTGAATGATTTAAAAACTCCGTTTACTAAGCAATACTTTAAAATCCGAAAATTATCGGATACAGAATTAAATGAAAGACGTTCTTTAACAGCAATGGCAATAGCTTTGCAAATGGAAAAAAACTTAGCTCCTTGGCAACAAAGTTTTGATCCTAAAAAGGATATTGAATATAAATTACCATATGATGTTATTCAACAACGATTTATTTTAGGTTATAACTTAATAGAATTAATTGCTAGAAAATCAGATAATGATAAATTTTGTAAAAAGCAATATATAAATTTAAATGATATAAAAAAGAATAATTATCATTTAAAAAAAGGCAGTAAAAGTATACCTATGGAACTTTTTTTAAAATATGATATAAGTTATCCTATAGATCCAAAAACTAAAAGATGGACATTTAAAATGACTAAAACAAAAGAATTTATAGCCTATAACAAAGCTATGTTTCACATTGAAGATTTAGTTGGAAAATATAACTTTATAAATTTAGATAAAGAAATTGAACCTACTAAATTTATAGGAAATTTAATAAGAAATACTAAAGTAACATTAATTGAAGAAAAACATCTTATTGAAAGTTATTATGCACCACGTCGCGATCAGATACACATTGGAGATAAAACATCTTATTCAAATGATAGAGTTTATTATAGTGAATTGTTAAGACATACAATTCGTTCTCTGACCAAACCAGGTAGAATTAGTGAAAAAGGAACTGAAGGATTTTGTAAAGATAAAAATGATATAAAATTCTTACGTGATAAATTTAGAGTAGAACTTGCTACCATGCAATTGTGTATAATGACAAAATTACCATATAAACCCACCTTAACTAAATTAGATAATAAAAAAATCTCTTATAATTTTGGTTATATACCTAATTATCTAGTAATTGTAGCTAATGATTCTTATAGATTAGTAAATAAAGCTTTAGAAATAGGTTTAAATTTAACAAAAGAACAAGCTCAGACACAAATAATAGATAAAAACTCATTCAAAGAAAAAATTAAAAAGGACTTATCTTCTCCATCCGCAAAACAAGAGGATAATTCTATAAAAAAGGACACTTCTATTGCTGATTTTATAAAAAACACTTTATCTGAAGGAAAATATAGTAATAGAAAAATTATAGATTTAGTTTTATCCCAAGATTTTAAAGAATTAACAGATAAAGACCTAAAAGAGAAAAAAGATATTGTTAAAAATTTAATAAAAGATGTTTCTAAACAAATTAATAGAAAGAGATGATAAATAATGGATAAAAATTTAAGAAAAATTATTGAAAGCAATCCTATGTTTATAGAATATGGTGGAGCTATAGATGATGAAGGTATTCTATCTGAAGATGATATTATTGATATATTAAATGAAAAGGCAGATGACGAAAATGGCATTTCCAAATAAAATACAAAATAATAGAAATGAATTAGTAAATAAAATAATAAAAGATATACAATCTGGTAAACCTTTTTTCTGGAATGAAGGATTTTTTAATGCTGAACCTAAAAGTTTAATATGTGCTTTACGTAATGAAAAAAGACTTTACAAAGGTATAAATAATTTATTTTTAACAGTATCAGCTTATGTAAATGGATTTAAAGATAGTAGATGGGCTACCTTTAAGCAAATAGAAACAGCTGGATATAAATTAAAGAAAGGTAGTAAAGGAACACACATAGAATATTGGCAATATACTATAGATGCTATGGAGGTCAATCCTAAAACTGGTAAAAAAGAACCTATATATGAAATAGATGAAACAACTGGTAAAAAAAGAAAAATTCAGTTGCCATTAAAAATGCCAATCGTAAAAAATTATGTGGTTTTTAATGCCGAACAAATAGAAGGTATAGAGTTAGAAACATCTCCTAAAATTAATCATAAAAATATTATAAAAGACATGGAAAATATGCTACAACATAGTGAAGCTAAAATTTATTATGACCAAAATAGTAGCAATTATTATTCACCTAGTACAGATGAAATTCATGTAGTTCCTAGAGATAAATTTTATGATATTAATGATTTTTATGCTACTTGTGCCCATGAAATTGCACATAGTACTGGGGCAAAACATAGACTTAATCGTAAAACTTTAACTGAAAATGATGGATTTGGTAATACAATGTATGCCAAAGAAGAACTACGAGCAGAACTTACATCAATGTTTTTAAATCAAAAATATAATATACAATTTGGTCAAAAACATTATGAAAATCACACAGCTTATTTACAAAATTGGATAGAGGTATTACAAAATGATCCTAATGAAATATTTAGAGCTGCTACTGAAGCTGAAAAAGCTATGACATATATTGAAGAAAAGATGATTAATGTTTTAAATAAAAATCTTGACAATAATTTAGAAATAAACTACCAAGACGTTGATAATATTAACAAAAAAGTTAACGATATTATCCAAAGTAATGTTAAGGATAAAAAAACTCAATCAGCAGCAAAACAATATTTAGCTAAAGCCAAAAACTTGTTAAAAGAAAATAATAATATATGGCATAAAGATTTTGATTATAAAATAATTGAAGCCTTAATAGCTAAAGGTAAAACGCCTCATGCTATAAAATTAGCTATAAAAAAATATTCTCCCTCTAGTCTTACTTTAGATGATAAAAAGTTGTCTGAATTAATAAGACTAAATCAAAAAGGATTATCTAGGTGATTATTATGGAAACAAAAATTTTAAAGAATTTGTTATTAAAAGCATCTAATATTAATGCTACAGATATTCACATAAAGTCTAATTGTAATATATTTTTTAGGATCAATAACGAACTAGTGAAACAAGATATTATCTATAATGATAGTGATATCATTTGCATAATTAAAGAAATTAATTCTAAAATTGATAGTTACAAATATGAACAAGATTTTTCTGGACACATAATAATTGATAATCATAATTATAATTTAAGATGTAATTTTTATAAAACAACTTCACTTAATAGTGATGATGATTATAATTTAGCAATAAGAATATTAAATAATACACCAAAAACACTTGAAGAACTAGGTCTTCCTAAAAGATTAGAAAAATTAATAGATGTAGATTATGGTTTAATATTAATATCTGGAGCTACTGGTAATGGGAAAACTACTACATTAGCTAGCTTAATAGAACTTATTAATAATAAATATAAACGTCATATTATTACTATAGAAGATCCTATTGAATATTACTTCAGATCTAATAATTCACTCATAAACCAGAGGGAAATTGGTCCAAATACTAAAGATTTTCCTAGTGCTTTAAGAGCTGCACTTAGACAAGATCCTGATGTAATTATTATTGGAGAATTAAGAGATGCAGAAACTATTCGTACTGCTTTGTGGGCAGCAGAAACAGGACATCTCGTTTTAGCTACAATTCATGCTGGTAATGCTATAGAAACTATAGATAAGCTAGTACAATACTTTCCAAAAGAACAAGATATTATACGTTATAGTTTAGCAAACAGTCTTCAAGGAATTATTTCTCAAAAAATATATCAAAGTTTTTCTTATAAAAAGAAGATATGCTTATGTGATTTATTAATAAATAATTTATTAATAAAAAAATTTATTAGAGAAAATAATTTACAATCTATAAAAAATGAAATGGAAAATAATAGAGATATGATATTAAGAGATAAATCAGAAAAAGAATATAGAAATCTAGGAATAATATAATATGGAATTTACGACAATTTATATGTAAAAAATGTAAAAATAAAGTAACTGTTATAAATAAAACAGATAGAAGAACGGTATTTTGTTCTCCACATTGTAAAAGACTTTATTGGAAGCATAAAAAAAATAAAGACAAGAATCTATTTTAGTGTATTGTTAGATAAATATTATAAAATAAAAAACTCGCAATTACATATTGTAATTACGAGTTATTTATTAAAGTAAGTGGAATTATTCGGGATACCACTATACCCTACGGCATTAAGTATTTATATTATAAATACTTAGCCTTATCTTAGTTCATGACATTGTTAGTACATCTAAAGTCCTAACAAAATTTATTATATATTATAGGATATTATATGTCAATGTCGTTTTAAAGGAGTGTATTTTTTATGAATAGGTCATATGGATTAGGATTATCTATTGGCATTGGAACTGTATCATATACAGTATTATCTCAAATTAAAGATACTAATAATATAATAGATAATGATGTTAGAATTGAAGATATTGGAGTACGAATGTTTGAAACAGGGGAAACTCCTGACCATAAAAATAGCTTAAATCAAGATCGTAGATCTTATAGAGCTTCTAGACGATTAATTCGTAGAAGAAAACATCGAAAAGAACGTGTAAAACATTTTTTAGAACGTATACAATTTATAAATTATGATAAATATAGAACATGGAAAAAAAATTTTAATCCTAATATTTTTCAATTAAAATACGATGGATTATCAAAAAAATTATCACCAGAAGAAATATTTGCTATCATTATTCATTTTTGTAACCATCGTGGTTATAAAGACTTTTATGAAGAAGATGCAACTACAATTAATGAAAAAGAAAGAGGAAAAATAAAAACTGCTTTAAGTAATTTTGAAAAAATATATAAAGATAATGGCTATATTAGTGTAAGTGAAATGATTTTAAAAGATCCGATATTCTTAGGCAAAGGAAATTATCCTGACTATCATAATCACGCTATAAAAAATAAACAAGATAATATTGAACCTCGATTTTTTCTAATAAAAAGAGAATATTTACGTAAAGAATTAATAAATATTCTTAAGAAACAACAACAATATTATTCTAAGTTGACAGACAAAAGAATTAATTTTATTTGTGATAATATTGTATTCATACAAAGAGATTTTGAAGATGGTCCTGGTGATAAAAAAGACTCTACCCGAAAATATATGGGCTTTTTAGACAGTATAGGTAATTGTATATATTATAAAAATGAGAAAAGGGCATTCAGGACAACGATTATATCTGATATCTATTCTTTAATCAATCAATTATCACAAGTCTACTTTATTGATAAAAATACAGAAGAAATTTCTTTTTCTAAAGAAGCTGCTAATGAAATAATAGATTATGTACTCATTAATGCTTCATTAACAGAAAAAGATTTAAAAAATATATTAAAAAAATATGACTTAATTTTGAATAAACCAGGTAATTTAAAATTAAAAATAAACGACTGTCTTAAGGCTTTAAAAATATTAAAAAATACATTAGAAAAATGCGGTTATGATTATACTAGTTTAATTAAAGAAGAACAATTTAATTTAAAGCAACCATCTAAATTACAAAAATTATGTATTTTGCTTTCTAAAAACATAACACCAAAACGTCGTATTTTAGCTCTACAAAAAGCTGGATATAATAAAGAATTACAACAGGAAATGATACGAAAAAACTTTTCATCAACAGCTAATGTATCTGAAAAATATATGATACAAGCTATTGAAGCCTTTAAACATGGTGAAAATTATGGTAATTTCCAAGCTAGAATGTTTAAAGACAAATATAATAATATTACTAAAAAAGAAAAACACTTATTATTGCCTTCTCTTACACTTAAAGATGATGAAGATATTGTAAAAAATGTTGTAGTATTTAAAGCTATAAATGAAACTAGAAAAGTAATCAATGCCTTAATCAGAAAATATGGTTCATTTAAATATATAAATATATTAGCCTCTGATGAATTAGGTCATTCTATTCAAGAAAGAAAACGCATTGTAAAAATGCAAAATAAAAATAGAAAAGAAACCCAAAATATTAGAACCAAAATATTAGAATTAGGATTAAAAAAAGAAGATGAAATTACAACACAGGATATTCAAAGATATAAATTATATCAACAACAAAATGGTATAGACTTATATACAGGTTCAATAATTCCTGAAAATGAAATTTTAGGTACAAATTATGAAATAGATTATATCGTTCCATTTTCTTTAATATTGGATGATACTTTAAATAATAAAGTATTAACAAAAATATCTATAAATAGAATAACAAAAAATACTAAACTACCACTCCAATTTTTAGAAAATGAAGCATTAGATTTTTATAAAAAAACAGTAACTACATTATTCAATAAAGGTAAAATTTCATCTAAAAAATATAATTATCTTCTATTACCTATACTAAATGAAGAAATTTTATCCGAATGGAAATCAAGAAATCTAAATGATACTAGATATATTTGTAAGTTTATTACAAATTACATTTCTTCCAATCTAATATTTGATAGTAACAAAAAGAAAAATGTTTATGCTATAAAAGTACCAATAATATCTAAAATGAGAAAAATATGGTTGAATAAGAAAACATGGGGAGCTAAAGAATTAGATAAAACCAATAATTTATATCATGCTGTAAACGCTTTGGTGGCAGCAAATTTAACACCAGCTTATGTTGAAATAGTATATGATAATATTAGACTTCAACAAATATATAGAGAACATCATAAAACCATATCAAATGAATATATAGATTATCTAAATAAATCTATAAATAAAATGCAAAAATATTATGGTTTCTCTATTGAATATAGTCAAAAATTATTACGTTCTCTTGGAAAAGTACCAGCAATATTAAAAAATATTTGGGCTGAAGCAGATATCCGATTGGCTGATAATACTATTGAATATTATAAAGATATTGATGATGAAAGATTTAGACAAAATATTTGTAGTTTCTATCAAGACAAAGAATTTGCTGAAAGTGTTCAGAAAGTAATTGTTTCTTATAAGTCATATAAAAAATTTCAAGGAAAAATTACAGATGATAATCCTTTACCGTTGAGAAAAAATAAATCTTCTTATATAAAGAAAATGAATAATATCTTAAATGCTAATAAATACTACTGTATTGAAGTCTATAAAACGATAGACAATACAATTAATCTAAGAGGTATTCGCTTTATAGATTTAATACGAAAAAAAGGTAAATTAAAACTTGTTATAGATAATCCTATAGATTATAAACATCATATAATGTATTTATTTAAAAATGATTATGTAAAAGTCTATAAAAATAATAAATTACTTTTTAAAGGATATTACAAAAGTGTTGGTAATATAAATCAAAACATCTTAATGTTTAAGATAGACAATTCATCAATAAATACATTAAAATTTATTGGAAAACAATATAATATAAAAAAATATGATGTTAATATTTTAGGTAAATTAGGTGGTGAAATAAAATGTTCCGTACCGTTTATGTTTCACAAGGGCAACAATTAAATATTAAAAATAATTGGCTAATTATAAAAGATGATTCTAAGAATTCTGCTATTCCATTAGATGATATTCAAGCTTTGATTATTGACAATTTGCAAACAATGATATCATCTTACACTTTATGTATGTTAGCAAAGAATGGTATAAATACCATTCTTTGCAACGATAAACATTTACCAGCATGTAATATTCTATCACTAAATAATCATTATAAATCATCATCAGTATTAAAAAATCAAATATCATTATCTAAAAATATAAAAGATATTCTTTGGCAAAATATAATTGATGCCAAAATTAGTAATCAAATTAAAGTTCTACAATTAAATAATGTAGATGATTTTATATTATCAAAATTAAAACAATTAAAATTAACATTATTACCAGGAGATACTACAAATAGAGAAGCTGTTTGTAGTAGAATATTTTTTTATCAACTTTATGGTAAAAATTTCAAACGATTTAATTATGATAATTTAAACATAGCTTTAAATTATGGTTATTCTATTATAAGAACAGCCATTGCACGTTCACTTACTGTTCATGGATATAATTGTGCATTAGGTATACATCATAAAAACCAATTCAATTCTTTTAATTTAGCTGATGATTTTATAGAACCATTTCGTCCATTAGTAGATTTATATATTCATAAAAATCAAAAAATATTTTTAGAAAAATTGACTAAAAAACATAGATTACTATTAATAAACTTATTAAATCATACTGTATTATTAAAAAATAAGCAGTTTAAATTATATATAGCAATAGATAAATATATAAATAGTTTTACTGCATATATTAATTCCCAAAATATTGATAACTTTTTACTTCCAAAAATAGATTATGAGAAATAGATTTATGAGACTAATATTAATGTTTGACTTACCAACAAATACATCTACAGATAAAAAAAATTATAATACATTTAAAAAACATATAGTAAATTTAGGGTTTTGTATGTTACAATACTCTATATATACTAGAATTGTAAAAAATAATGATGATGCAGACAAATATATACATCGTTTAAAATACAACATTCCACCTAAAGGCTCTATTAGATTATTAAAAATTACAGAAAAACAATATAGTAATATGTTAATATTACAAGGAAATATTACTTATTCTGAACAGCTTTTAGAAAATATAAATCAAATTATCGATTTATAATAAATTAACATATATGTATTAATTGATAGCATGAAGTAGTTTTAGTATCATGACATTTTTAGTACCTCTAAAACTGAAGTAATAGGTGGATATTCAGACCGTGAAGTTTTAGTATCATGACATTTTTAGTACCTCTAAAACGGTAGTAATTTTATTCTTGCCTACTTCTTTGTTTTAGTATCATGACATTTTTAGTACCTCTAAAACACAGAGAATAGAAAGTGTTAAAAATTTTAGTTTTAGTATCATGACATTTTTAGTACCTCTAAAACCGGACTTACCTGAGCCAGTCGAACCGACTGGTTTTAGTATCATGACATTTTTAGTACCTCTAAAACTTTTAGAATTAGATTTAAGCTTGACATTGAGTTTTAGTATCATGACATTTTTAGTACCTCTAAAACATATGTTTGTATTTATGTTTAACTTATTTTGTTTTAGTATCATGACATTTTTAGTACCTCTAAAACTCATGTTAATAGTTATTCTGAGGCTATAAGGTTTTAGTATCATGACATTTTTAGTACCTCTAAAACGCTTGATAAATTCCAAAAATGGTAAATGTAGTTTTAGTATCATGACATTTTTAGTACCTCTAAAACTAAATATATGCCTCTAATTCCAGTAGTTTTAGTATCATGACATTTTTAGTACCTCTAAAACTTTAGATTTGGGTTATATATATGCTAAATTGTTTTAGTATCATGACATTTTTAGTACCTCTAAAACCAGAAAAAAATCTATGCTTGTGTTTAGTAGTTTTAGTATCATGATATTATATGTAAAAAAAGAAGTGTATTTTTTTACCACATTGCAAAAGAATTATAAAAACCTCGAGAAAAACAAAATTTCTCGAGGTTTTTTATCTCCAATTATTTTCTTAAACTATTTTCACTATATAGTGTTACATATAATAAATCTGATTTTAGAATAAAATTTATCACTTTACCATTATCTATTATTGGAATATATATACAATAAAAATCATAAAATTCTTCATTTATTTCTATTTTTATTATTTTTTCATCTATTAATTCTGTTCTTTCTTTTTTTTGACTTACTTTAGTAATCAAATCACTTATACTATTTGGATATTCATTATAAATTAGTATATATTCTTGAAGTAAATCATCATACATATTTAAATATTCTTTAAATCGCCTACAGATAATTAATTCATTACGTATATTCATAATAAAACATAATATCATCAGACTTAATGAAAACCAATATATTGTATTATTATATTTTATTACTATATATATAATTATTATTATATATATAAATGTTAATCCAATTAAACAAAAACTTCTATATTTGACTTTTTGATTTTTATTTTTAAAAAATATCTTTTCTAATTTCTTATTATACGATATTAATAAAAACAATATATAAATTATAGTAATTATAGTATAATAATCATTTATATCTAACATATATATGATGCTCCTCATTAACTTTTATAATTTTTTAAAAATATATCTATTACGTATTGTGCTAGTTAAAATTTTTACTTGCAAAAAAAGTTCAACAATAGTACATTTCTAAGTATTTCATCACAAAGAAGTGTATCTAATGTTGAACCAATCTCATTGTAAGCTAAATACTTTAAAATTTCAATCCCATTTATTAAATTGGTACAAATTTATTCAACCTTTATACCAAAAATATGTTCCTTCTTCTATTCGCCATCGCAGAAATATTCAGCACTGTAAATTAGATTATCATCATAAGATAAACTTTTTAACGGAATAAATAATTTTCTTTTTGTACTTTCTTTATAGTATTAAGTATAATTTGTCGTTGCATAGAATTAGGTTTATCTTTTAATTCTGTAAAGGTATCTCTCTTATTCATTACATGTTGTATTATAGCTCTATTACTCAAATTTTTATTCATTTCATTAGTTATAAAATTTGATAAAACATTATTATTTTTATCTAAATTCATAGATTCTTCTTTTTCTACAGCTTCAATAGGAATAGGAGAACATTTCTCTAAAACCTGTTGAATTTGATTTTTATTATAACCTTTTTGTAAAAGAACTTCCTTCATCATATCATTTTCTTTTTCACTCCATACAATATTAGGAGATTTTTTTAATATCTTTGAAGCTTCTAGCATAAAATCTTCATTAATAGTATTTATAACATTACTTTGCTTACTAATATCTTTAGCCATAAACTGAATTTGTTCTTGCTTTATAACAATAATTGCCTTATTAACTATATTTTTTGATTCTTCATTACTAGGTAATAATGGAGAATTGTTCATCAGTGTCTTTGCTATTTCATTTGGGTTATATCCTAACAAAATCATATGTTTAGCAATTTTAAAATCACTATTATTTTCTTTAAAAAATTGTGCTTCTTTATCACAACTCATAACAACCTTATTATGACAAAATTTAGTTGCTTCTTTTAAGTATTCATATTTAGCTGAATTCTTGTTTCTTCTTAATATATTAATTGCAGCACTTAACGAATTAATATTTTTTCTATCTTTATATAAATGTTTAATAGTATTTGATAAGTTTGCAATATTACCAAAACAAATAAAATGATTTCTTATTTTATTTATTCTTCTATTTTGTAATTTTTGTATTTTTATTGCTGCTGATATATTCTTAGCTGTCATATATATGTCTTTATCTAAAAATTTTTCTACATCTATATCTTCATATGTTATATTATGTTCTGACATATAGTTTTCTATCTTTTGTTCTAAACTAAGATTATCATTCTTCTTAAACAGCTGATTAAGTTTAGGAACTTCAAATGGTATTTTCATATTTTCAAGTTTATACAGTGCGTCTATGTCTTCATTTTCTAATTGTAGTGGAGATAACAATTTTACAGTATTACATATTTCCTCTTTGTTAAAACCCTGTTTTTTTAATTCATCAATAATAACTTTTTCTGTATAACCATCATATGTCATTACATCATTTGTTGCATCATAACTTGCATTTAATTCATGATACAATTTCAAATAACTATTTACTACATCATTCTTATAATCATCATTTATATAGTGTGCTATATTTTGTGCTTTTTTAGCATAATTAATCCAATATCTTAAAGATTTTTTAGTATCAAGTTCAATATCATTTTCTCTAACATTTTTAAATTTATTTACCGCATTTATCAACCAATTTTCATCAGAAAATTCATCAAAAATAATTTGATTGGATTTATCATCTATCTTAGTTTGTCTAATTGATTTATTTATAGCTCCAACATTTTCAATCAATGTAATCATCTCCTGTAATCACTTATAAATTATAAACTTAATATGTTATCTGTTTCTTGTACTAATCTATCTGCATTGTTTATTGTAATATTATCTTTAAATTCATCATATTCATCATCAACTATTCTTGCTACTAAATTTCCCATAGAAGAATTACTTGCAAAAGCTTCAGCTAAAATTTTTGCGTTATTAGTATTATTGTTGTAATTATTACTTGAATATCCTGTTTCCTTGACTTCATAAGCAATATTTTTCCCTTTATCGAGCTGAATTTGCATTCCAGCAGCTTTCCTTAATTTACCAATAGTATGCAACTGTAAACGCATATTATTTAAATTATTATTAAGTTGATTATAATTGTTTTTAATTGGAAGATTTTTTTCTAATATGCCATTTACTATTTTACTTATATACATTTTAACTTCTGGCTTGTTTAAATAATTAACTATATCTTGTTTTAGATTCATAGCATATCTTTCATTTTCAACAATAGATTTCTCTAAAGAATATTTAATGTTTATGTTTTTATCATAAACAAGTTTAAATTTAGTATCTTGTAGTTTGTTTTTTAATACATCAATATTTTCAACAATATCTTTTAATTTCTCTTTATCTTTATTAATTTTAGTTATCAACTCTCTAAAGGTTTTATATTTACCTTTAGTTACTATATCTGTAGCCATTATTTTTGCTCTTTCTTCAGATATAACCTTAGAATATAATTTTTCTAAGTCTTTTTGTAACTTATTAATATTTATTGATAATTCTTGTGAAAGATTTTTTAATATATTATCAACTTGTAATGCTGTATATCTATTAGAAGAATTAACAGTATTATTCTGTTCTTGTGAAAGATTGTTTAATATATATGCTCTTAATTTATTTGTAACCAATGTCAATTTATTGGTTAACAATTCATATTCTCTTTTAACAGGTTCATTTTTTCTTAAAATTATATTGACTTCTTTTGTTATTTTAGCTTTATATTCTGGTTTAAGAAGTCTTTTATTAGCTACTTTTAAAATATTTTTAAACTCGTTTTTGACATTTTGATATTTATTAAGTAGACTTGTAATTTCATTTTGTCTATTAATATTTGAATTATCTCTTTGTAATAGATTTAATTCTCTTTTTAATTTAAATTCATCATTACTTATAATTTTCAAATTCATATAAGCATGATATTCTTCTGATGTCATGTGTTTTGTTCTAGATCTTTCTAAAGCAACTCTGTAAGTTATTACATCTTTAGATTTATCTGCTAATTTATTAGATAAATCTATAATTTGTTCTCTTAAAGCAGATATGCTATTGACTTTAGATGTATTAACATCTTTTCTAGTTAATACATCAGATAATACTTTTGCTCCTTGTTTCTTAGCTAAATCTGCATTAACTAAAAGTTCATCCTGTCGTTTGATATCTTCAAACAAATATGATGCTTTGATTAATTTATTACGTTCTTGAATTTCTTTTCTACGTTCAAGCAGATTAATCACTTTAGAATTGGATTTATCTATACAAATATTTACACCTAAATATTGTTCAGGCGCTCTATTTAAAATTTCAGCTTTAACAAAATCCTTATTTTTTAGTGCATCTTCTCTTTGTTCAGATAAAGATTTATGACTAATTTCTTTATCAACTCCATATTTTTTTAGAATCTGATTATTAATATCTGCCCAAAGTTTTCGTATATTAGCTAAAGTTTCTCTACGAATCTTAATATTATCCATAGAAAAACGTCTATCTTTTCTACATCCACCTAATTCAGGATTTTTATTTCTCGCTCTTGAAAAGAATACTTCAGGAGGACGTTCATTTACTTTTTCATATTCATCTATGCATCGTTCTGAAAACATAAGATGACAATGAATCTGTTGTTTTGTATTATCAAGTGCTGCTTCTTTATCATGAATAGCGAATGCAAAATATTTATCTTGTAATACCTCACATTGTTTAATGAAAATATTTATTATTTCTATATTTTGTTCAAGAGTCAATTCTTGTTGTAAAGATAATTCTAATTCCCTGTAAGGTGTTCCATTTTTTTGTTCATATTTATCAGCGGCTGCAAAAAATACTTTAGGAGAATTATTAGCCCATTTAGGTAAATGATTACTCTTATATACACAGCCACCTTTTTTAGCAAAAATATTTTCTCTATTTATATAATCAGCATGACTAGCTGCAACTGCTTCTTTTTTATTAGCAGATAATAATTTATCTGCTAATACTTCTACGTTTCTTTTTACTCTTCTAAGTACATCCCGTCGCATAGGTTGATATTTGTCGGTTTCTTCGAGGTCCATACCATTTGATGAAGAATTCGACAAAAACATCCCAAGACCTGACTGTTGAACATCCATATCCCATGTGGACACATCTTGCAAGCTAAACTCATTTTTGGTATTAAATTCACATACTGAGTTTTCTTCAGAGAATTCAATGTTGGCGAGAGATACTCCGTGTCTATCTTTACATTTTTGGTGATATTCACTAATTCTTTTCCCATCAGCTTCATACTCTTTCTGTATATTTTTAATTTTATTGTTAACTTCATCATTAACAATATTTACATTATCTACATAATTCATTTCTACAATTGATTTCGATACTTTATCTTTAAAATCATCACTACCAGAAATATCAATTTTATCTGTTACAGATATTCTTTTAGCTAGAGCTAATGCTAGCTGTACAGTTTCTTCACTAGCATTGTCTGTAATTTTTAAAGAATCACCTTTTTGAATAATGCTTCCTGATGAATTGATATATAATTTATTAACTTTACCTGATAAATTTTCTGTAGTTATTAATTTGATTTCGTTTTTTGATGTAAATGTTTGTGTTTTTAATATATTTTTTTCATCAACATCTTTAAACTTACCTTCTCTGTTAATATAATCTGCATGGTCTTTACCTTTTACAGTTTTAGTATTATGCTTATTAACTTTTAAACTTAAATGGTAAAGAGCCATTTTATATTCTCCTTTCTAGTTATAAAAAATTTTAACTTTAGTTCAATGAGTGAAAACCTGCAACGAATGGCAAATCCTTTAATTTCATACAAAAAGTTACGTTTATTTTAATAAACGTCTAAGTGCACATTACTTTATTCTTGCTTTTTATTATATCATTTACCTATTGGACATTAGCGGACATTTACGGACATTAGCGGACATTTACGGACATTTGTATTAACAAAATAATAAATATATTGTATTATGCACTTGTGGAAGATTTAAAAAAGGCTATTATTCGACTAAAAAAAATCAATTCAAAATTAACAGCTCTAAACCAAAAGATAAATATTTCTAATCAGAAAATAAAGCAATTAGAAAAACAGACTGCTCTATTAAAATCTAATTATCATAAAAACAATTGTGAAACTCTAGATTTTATTATAAAAATTTTTAAAATAGATTTCTTCAAAGAACGAGATATATTCTTTCAAATTGTAGGATTTATTTATGCTACAAAGAAAAATATTTTAAATAAAGAACAGTTAAATTTTTTTAAATTATTAGGTAAAAAATATTTGAATAGAAGGTGAATTGTATTTGCTATTGGAAAATAAAATCCAAAAGTTTCTTGATGCTAATGAAGTGATAGATAAAAAAATATCTAGTGCTAAAAAAGGTATAGAATATCACAAAAAGGCAATAGAAAAGAAAAAAATTCAAATTGGTATTCTTCAAAAAGAAAAAGATTTAAATATTAGAAAAATCTCTGAATTAAAAACTAGAATTATTCATGAACAAACTGGTATTGACCTAGCTAATGTGGATATAAATAAATTGTTGACCTTAATGGAAAATAATAAAAAAGATTTATTAATTGATACTGATATTAAAAAAGATATTTTAGAAGATGTAGAAACTGATTCTAATGCTGAAGAAGATATTTCAAAAGATAAAGAAAATCTTATTGATAACGCTAAACAATTATCTAATATTGGAGAAATAAAAAATGAAACTATTTATAGCTGAAAAACCAAGTATGGCAAAAGAAATTGCCAATGTAGTATCTGAAATATCAAATGTAAAAATAAAAAAAAATAATGGATACTTTACCATCGGCGATAATATAATAACCTGGCAATTTGGACATTTATTGGAGCTAAAAAGTCCAGAACAAATTGATGAAATTTATAAACAATGGAATTTTAATACTTTACCAATAATACCAAAAACATTTGAAAAAATTATAAAGAAAAATTGTATTGAACAATTTAACATTATAAAAAGTTTAGTATCAAATAATAAAGTATCTACTATAATACATGCAGGCGATCCAGATAGAGAAGGTGAATTATTAATTCGTGAAACTTTATATAAGATAAAAAACCAAAAGCCTGTAAAACGTATTTTATTGAATGCTTTAGATTCAAAATCTATAAAATTAGCTTTAACAAATTTAAAAGATGATGCTATCTTCGATAATTTATATAAATCTGCTGAAGCTCGCTGCGAAGCAGATTGGTTAATTGGTATGAATTTATCTAGAGCATATACTTTATTAATGAATAGAGCTGGTTATGATAAAGTAATAAACATTGGTAGAGTAATGACTCCTACAATGTGCTTAGTAGTTAACAGAGAAAATGAAATAAATATATTTAAACCAACTACACATTATAAATTAGAAGCTACCTTTAGACATCAAAATGGATTATTTAAAACAAAATTAAACAGCAATGATTTAGCAAATGATAAAGGTTATATTTTAGATAAACAAGTATTAATTAACATTCAAAATGATTTAGTTAATATAAATCCTGAAGATATATTAATAAGCAAATATGAAGTTGTTTTAAAAAAAGAAAGACAAAGACTCCCATATTCTTTGTCTAAATTACAAATTGAAGCAGGTAAAAAATATGGATATAGTCCTCAAAAAGTATTAGATATCTGTCAAGAACTGTATGAAAAAAAATTAACAACATATCCACGCTCTGATTGTGATTATTTACCTCAAAATCAATTTGATAATGCTTATGTTATTTTGGAAAATTTAAAAAATGAATTTCCTACATTAGTAAAAGAATGTTCATTAGATATAAAAAGTCCTGCTTGGAACGACAAAAAAATAACAGCGCATCACGCTATAATACCAACAACTTTAAAAGTAAATAAGAGTATCTTGAGTAAAGAATGTTTTAATATATATACTATGATTGCGCTGGCATATATAGCACAATTTTATCCTGTACATACTTATAATCAAACAAATGTTGAAATAAAAGTTTTAAATAAAAATTATATATTTACAACTACAGGTAAGACAATATTAGATATAGGTTGGCGTAAACTATACTCTTTTTCTGATGATAATGAAAAAAAAGAAAATCTTATACCTTTATGTAATGAAGGTGATAAATTAATTTATCTTACTTCTAATATAATTGAAAATATAACTAAACCTCCAAAAAGATTTACAACTTCAAGTCTTTTGGAAGCTATGAAAAATATAAACAAATATGTTGTAAACCCTAAATATAAACAACTATTAAAAACAACTTCTGGTATTGGCACTGAAGCAACACGAGCTGGAATTATCGATAAACTAATTGATAAAGGTTTCTTAGAATTAAATAAAAATAATCTTCATCCTACAAAAATCAGTATTTATCTAAATAATATTTTACCCAAAGGAATAAAAGAACCTGACCTTACTGCGATTTGGGAAGATTGGTTAACACAAATCAATGAAGGTACTTTAGATGTAAACAAATTTAATCATAATCAAATTGCTCTTATAAAAAATGCTATTGATTTTACAAAAACACTTAAAATTAAATCTTTTAATGAATCTTCTTATTCTTGCCCATATTGTAATTCTTCATTAAGATTAATAACATTAAAAGACAAGAGTAAAATTTGGATATGTTTAAATAAAGATAATTGTAAAAAAGGTTTTTTTTCTAATTTGAATAATAAGCCAGTATTAATATCTTGCCCTAATTGTAAAACTGGTTATTTAAAAAAGCGTAAAGGTAGTAAAGGATATTTTTGGTCTTGTGATAACTATCCTACTTGTAAAACTACCTTTTCTGACAAAAACGGTAAACCTGCAATAAAATAATAAAGGAGTATTATATGATATATGATGATTAGAAAAAGTAAAGATTTCTTAAATTTACCTATTATATCTTGCAGTGAAGGTATTACTGTTGGAACGACAATAAAATTTTTAATAAATGCTACTGAAAAGAAAGTATCTAGCATAATAGTGAGTGATGATGAATATTATAAAGGTGTAAAACTTTTACCAGTAAATTTAATACTTGGTGTTGGTAATGATGCTTTAGTAATAAATAAATCAAGTAATATTGTTCCTTATACTAATATTGCTACTGCTGAAGATTTATTAAAAGAACAAATTGATATTATTTCAAGTGTCGTAATAAATAATCATGGCAAAAAAGAAGGTATTGTTGATGAATTTGAAATTGATGATGAGTACAATATTGTTAATGTTATAATTAATAAAAATAGTAATCTAGTTTCTATTCCTATAGGTAAAGTTAAAGTTTTTGGTAAAAAACTTACTATAATAGAAGATGAAGATATCATAGAAAAAAATGGCATTAATATTTCAGATGATAATCTTCCAACTAATCCAATCAATGATACTAATGATATTAATAAGATTAATTTATATGAATATGATGTTTATTATGACTCTAAATTTATTTCTGATTTTAAAGTAGGAAATAAAACATATAAGAAAGGGACTAATTTTAATGAAGAAATACTAAATGAAATTTACAGTATTGAGCCTAATATATTAAAAGATTTAGTTAATGTTTTAGAATAATACAGATACCTCCTAAAAAATATATATGATAGAAAAGAGTCTTGATATGAAAATCAAGACTCTTTTTCTATTAAACCATTTTGTTTTAAACTAAAAAAATTATTATCTCCAATTATTATATGGTCTAAAATTCTAATTCCTAATATTTTACCTGCCTCAACTATTCTCTTAGTTACATAAATATCTTCTATACTAGGAGTTGTATCTCCACTTGGGTGATTATGAGCTAATATAATAGCAGATGTTGGGTATTTTAACGCTTCTCTAAATATTTCTTTTGGTTCAGCAATAGAAGTATCTATTGAGCCTTTAAAAATATCTTCTATAGATATAATATTGTTTTTAGCATTTAATAACACAATTATAAAATTTTCTTGTGTTGCATATCTATATTGTGGAATTAATATATCTGCTATATCTTTTGGTGTATTTATAGTTATTTTTTGTTTTTTATCTAATTTTAATAGTCTTTCTAAAATTTCTTTTAAAGCATATATCTTTTCTTGTTTTTTTTGCCCTATACCATGTATTGCTCTCGGTGATTGTAAAATATCTTCTAAACTGTTTAATCTTAAATCATCTGAAATTTGTAATCCTAATAATATACTTAATAGTTCATAATCTTTTTTTATTTTCATGTTCATTTTTATTTTTCCTTTCTTTTCAGCGATCATTTTTTTGTCACTTTTCGCACGTCTTTAGATAATGTCAGAAATGAAAAAAGCAAAGGTAGCAAAGCTATACATTTTACCCTTGCTTTTTGGAATGAATGACATTACAGTGAAAAAAGAAAAGCGATAAAAATTTATTTTATCATTGTTTTTAAATTAAATCTGAAAGATTATTTTCATCATATAGTATTTTTTATCACTTGATATACATAAAAAATAGCAGATTATAATTTAGTTAACTAAGTTATAATCTGCTGATATTATTTTATTATTTATTTAATTATTGACTTATTTAGTTAGCTGATTATTAAGCTCATTGACTTTTTCTATACTTAAGCCCGTTCCTATTGCTACTGTTTTTATGTCTAATCCTAATCTTAAAAAATTAATAGCATTTTGTATTTTTTCTTCAGCTTTACCTTCAGCTTTACCTTTTTCCCTAGCTTCTCGTTTTACTTTATTAAATCTAGTTGTTTCTTCTCTGATAGCATCTTCTCTTTGCTGATAAATGCTTTTTCAAAGTATACTGCTTTTTTTAATAATGGCTCATTCATCACCAGCACCTCCAATTCTTCTTGATTACATCTACCAGAAAAATATGCTCCCCATGCTTCTAATTTTTTCACTTTTTTAATATCGCTATATTTTAATTTAGGAAGCTCTAAAAAATGTAATGACATACAATCTGTTAATATTTTATCTGTATCATCTAATCTAAATCTTGCTACATTATGCCAAGCATCTATATCATCAAATAGGATAAAATCCAATAAATTTATACCAATTACAGGCTTTAATGTTTCATAGTCTTGACCTTTTACCATTTGTTCTGAAAACATTCTAGATATATAAAACATTGAAC
>ENA-OWPF01000937-OWPF01000937.1-human-gut-metagenome-genome-assembly--contig:-NODE-937-length-28866-cov-5.185346_pt1 | contig 28866 bp, 29 predicted proteins | sample MGYA00248261_ERZ651840 | MGnify/ENA primary metagenome ERZ651840 (study PRJEB26924, sample SAMEA4378268) | human gut metagenome | biome: human gut; feature: human-associated habitat; material: faeces... | reverse complement strand
TAGAGCAACGCCCTTCTAAGGCGTGGGTCAAGCGTTCGAATCGCTTCGGAATCACTATTAACATCCGGTAACAGTTAAATGTTATCGGATTTTTCTTTTAAATAGCTGATATTAAACGTTTTACTTTCGCCCCGTTTAACTTTTAATAACCTGCCTGTGTAGGCATATTTGTAGGCATATCCCCTCTACAGGCATAAAATAGGCATATAAAAATGACGGCAATAAGAGTTGTAAGACAAGGCAAAAAAGGCAAAACCGACCGGCTCCCCCTGTATGTGGAATTTTATATCAACCGTGAGAAAATAAGGATCGCGGTAAGGTTAAGTGTCACGTCCAAAGAATGGGACGAGCAAAACGAAGTGATAAAAGGCCGGGACAAAGAGAGTAAAGACAAAAATTTAATCATCTCAAACATCCGGTCACGTGTAAGTGACATATTTGTTCGTGCCCGTCTTAAAAATGAGACGCTGACAAAAGAAAGTTTCTTCCGCCAGTATAACAATCCTTCCGATTTTGGTACCTTCTTTGATTTTGCACGGGTTTACCTCAAACAAATTAGCAAAACAATTTCTTTCGGTACCTGGAAACATCACGTTTCTATCATCAAGAAACTGGAAACATTCGCCCCCGGCCTTGTATTTTCAGAGATTACCCATGAATTTCTCCTGTCTTTCTTTGCATATCTTCGCAAAATAGGTAACATGGATTCTACGGCATGGCGTAACATGGCTACTATCAAAATATATGTAGGTGCCGCCATACGCGGCGGTTATATGGACCAGGACCCGTTCGCGGCCATAAAGATACGTCGCCCCAAAAGTGAAGTTATATACCTGACGGAAGAAGAACTCCTCCGTCTGACCGCCTTGTACCGGTCCGGCCGCCTGGAAGAATGTACCCAGAACGTACTCCGTTTTTTTCTGTTTCTTTGTTTTACTTCTTTGCATATAGGCGATGCAAAAGCATTGCAGATAAACCAGTTCATAGGGAATGAACTACACTACACACGAGGTAAGACCAAAATACCGGTAACTGTACCCTTATCGGACCCGGCACGTTATATTTATGAATATTACCGGGCCGGACGTACAAAAGGTAACTTGTTTATGAACCTTCCCACGGATCAGGATATAAACCGGGTATTGAAAACAATAGCCGGTAAAGTAGGAATAACAAAGGATATCAGTTCAAAGACCGGGCGGCATACATTCGCTACCTTGTATTATAAGAAAACACATGATATCGTAACGCTATCCCACCTTTTGGGACATAGTTCTATAACTATGACAATGGTTTACGCACATGCTCTGGAAGATGAACGCGAAGCGGGAATACACGCCTTTGATGATATGTTATAACTAAAAGAGTGAAGGGGGAACCGTATTTCCCGCTTCCCCCTTTCGCTTTTCTACTCCAACGTATAAACACTCCAGTCTATCGCCTTTTTAAGTTCCCAGCCTTCCTTTTGTGTCTCCTGTATATGTTTCACGGCACCGGTGTAAAACTCTTGTAGTTGCTGCATACTTGCAAACTCGTAAAACGTCGGGTTGTCTTCTTCCCCGAGCTTGAAAGTAACAGGAAGGTTTTCCCCGCCTGTCTGCAAGGCAAGATCGTACGCCGTCTTATAATTCATCTGGTTCTCCATGGAAAGCCAGACTTTCAGACCGTTCCATATGTACCCGCTTTCGATCGTGTCGGTTATCTTCCGGTTATACCATTCATTAATAACCGCCTTGATTTCTGCCAGTGCGGGTAGATGATCGAACGTCTCTTCCATGTAACTACGTTGGACTCCTTCTGCTGTCTCTGTTTCCTGGTAATCCCACGTAATGCGCCAGATTCCCCGGCGGCGGTTGGTACATCTTACCGGTTCCGCCTTGCTGTCTGCATAAATTCGTATCATTTCAAGTAAAATGTATAATTATCAATCCTTTTTCACTTACTTCACCTTCGCAATGTGCTTCAAAAGGCAGTTCTCCGTCTCTTGCCGCTGATTCACAAATGAAAAGGGTTTCCTCAAGGCTGGTAAAATACTTTCTCTCCTTGCCGTCGAGTTCCAGCTTTATAACAGTCCGGTTTCCGTTTTTCGTCGGAACATCCTTTTCATAATCAAGTACGATCACATCCTTGTTCATCAGTTCGGGCGACTTGATCCTTGCCCCGGTAAATCGTTTCCGTCCGTCTTTAGGCTTGTACTTGTAGCCCAAATCTTTTAATTTTTTCATTTTCTTTCCTGTTAGTTTATAAAATAAGTTCTTGCAATCAGCATGTTTTGTAAGCCCGTAAAATGAAGCGGTTAACTCCTGCCTACGTTTCTTGCTTTTAACCTTGTGCATCTTGCGGGCGAACTTTTGTTTGTTACGCTTCCTTAACCGCACATGATCCGGGCGGGTTACATATCCCAGAAAGTCGATACCTTCGGTAATCGGGAAAACGGTATCATTACTTTTAATCTCCAGGCGGGCTTTACGGGCCTGTTCATGAATGATATCCCTAACCTTCCAAAGGTATTTCTTGCTACCAGAAAGCACCAGACCGTCGTCACAATACCGGTAATAGTGTGCTACTGCCTCCTGATCCTTTAACCGGTGATCCAGATAAATAGACAGAAGCAAATTACAAAGCCCCTGCGATGATCTTAGTCCGATACTCACGCCTTTAGGCATCATGCGGATGCACTCTTCCAGGATTCCGATCAATATTTTATCCTTGAACATCTTTTTCACTGCATCCAGCAAAACGTCCTGGTCTACGCTCTCATAGAATTTCGTTATATCGAACTGGTACCCGAACAGGGTTCCTTCGGGATCATCCTTTATATCTTTAACGATATACTGTAAAAGGTCATGCGTTCCCCTGTTTTTAATGGATGCGGAAGTAGTCCGGATAAAACGTACTTTCAAATGCCGGTCCACCACATTCATAACGGCGTTAAGAACGATCCTGTCTTCCAGGGAAACCGATTGTACGATCCTTACTTTCGGCCCGTCGTCTACGGTCATTTCCCGATATCCTCCGAGCTTGAACCGCCCACTCCTGATCCGCTGCCTGATCCTCTCTACCGCCTTCGGGACATCCGCCAGTATTCTACGCCCGGCAAAGCTGCGCTTTCGTCTTCTTTTGCGCAATACCGTTTTTATGGCGTCCTCTATATTGGCGTCCTCGACAATCTCTTCTATAATATTATCTTCTCTCCACATGATAATTAAATCAGCCTTCAATTCCCCGGGCCGGGCTTCTTCGAAAAAACTTCCTACCAAACCCCATTGCCCTGCGCTTTATTTTTCCCCTTTCCAACCGTAAACGGCTGCTGTTGGCGAGGCTCATTCCTCTTGGCTCCACGCCGGGAACACGTTCCCACTGTTGTACGCCAATTTTCAAGGCTTATGCGCTTTTTCTTTATTCTAATTGTTTGCAAGCCGAACACCGATGTTCGCATTCGTGTTCGATGAATCGTTATTCGCGTTCGCATACGAAACACCGCCTAACGCGTTCGCGTTGTTGTTCGACCGATACACCACACGAGTGTATATGAGGAAATCCGCCTTTGTACTTTTCGGAAGTACCGGCGCCCGTCTTACTTTCCGGACGCCCGCGCTACCCGCACAACGTTTTACGTTGCTGTTTTTTCTCTTAATCTGCCTGATTTATGGCTTTAAAGGCCGCGACGCTGCCCGCCCAGCGTATTATGCCCCTGAAGGCAAGCCGAACACCGATGCTCGCACTCGTGTACGATGAATCGTAACTCGCGTACGCATACGAAACACCGCCTAACGCGAACGCGCTGCTGTACGACCGATACACCACACGAGAAAGACCGGTACCCACATAGAACCTATCGAACCAATGTGAGGAAGTGGAACCGCCTTCTTTAGCTGCAATCAAATCCATATACTGGCCCCAAACCATGTGGGTAGGATAAATATCCGCGTTATAAACAGTAATTCCCTGTACAATGCGTTCCGTTCCGTCCGGCATGGTAATAAACCACCTTCCGTCCGCCGCCGTCTTGTTTACTGTGACATACTGCAACCATTCCGCCTTGTTTCCCTGGAAATTCTCATATCCCAGCACATTGACGGACTGATAATTTACACCGTCCCGATAAGCACCTTCCGCCTGTGGATTGGAACCGCCCTTTTCCTTATAATAAGAAACCGTATCACGCATCCCCAGCGCATTGGTAAGGCATGTCTCTTTCTGGTAATTGTTTGTTCCATATCCGCAAACTCCCTGCGAATCGGTATTACCGTATTTAAAGAAATGCAGATTACCCACATCCTTGTGCATCTCCCAGTCGAACAGCTGGAAACCTTTGCCCCGATTCTGGGCGTATTTGACTGCCTGGCTCTGTGAAATGGTTCCTACACTTGAAACACCGCTGACAGAACGCAGCACATCATCAATCAGGTAGGCTTCATAAGCACCGCCCAGGCATTCCGTATGCTCTACCCAGTCCGGCTCGATCGCTTCCACACTTTCCGACGTTGTGAGTAAAACGAAATCGAAGGCCGCCGAATTAAGGAAAGTAAAGGCCAGGAAAGTAGCCCCTGCGGGAACAGCACAAAACAGGTACATACCATTAATAAAACCGTTCGCGTTTGAAACGCTTACCCGACTTACTATTTTGCCCGTATCATCTATAAATGCAGCCCCGTAAAGAGTGGAAGCCAGACCGGGGAAACGGACCTGCTTGTAATCCCGCACGTCCACCAGGGCGAACGATCCGGATTCGTATTCATTCTTCGCCTCTTCAAGGGTCGTGTAATCCGTATTCTTACGAATCCCGATCCCTTCCGTTACCTCCAGCTCTTCGCGGGTAAGTTTTACACTGGTGTACCCTGCCGCTGCCGGCGCATCCTCATTGCTTGAAATAAAACCGTACAGACATTGGTTCAGCACGTCCGTTACTCCCTTGTACCAGTAATGAGGCTCATATACGTAAACTTCGCCTTCCGATCCGGTTAATACTGCATCCGTGGCGTTCTCCACGCTGTCACTGTCGGCGTATTTGTTCCGGCTCTCATCATGAAGCGGATAACAGGTCATTTCACCCTCCGCCGTCTTTTTGGCCAGAACGCAATGTCTTTTCGCCAACACCTCCAGGATATGGGAAGACGGGGTAAATTCCGTATTATAGTCATATCCGGTAGAGTTATCCAGGTTTGTAATCTTTTCCCCGTCCTCTACCGTCTGGTCTATTTTTATGCAGACAAACTGCGGCTGAATGATATTCAGTTCCGGGAAGTGCGCACAGGTGGCGGCGTACTCTTCGTCCGACATGGACTGGGTCAGCCGGTACGTACCCACCAGGCGGCACGTCTGCACGTTTCCCCCGTCTTCATCAACACCGCCCATTGTCATAAGCCCGCGAAGCAAACTTCCGTCCCCGTCCATATCTATACCGGTAATTCGTAGATAGCTGGTCGCGCTGCATTGCTGTAACAACGTGTTCCAGTCGATCAGGCTACAGTTATCAATCACAAGGCGCGTGATATTTGCCGTGCTTTCCAGCTGCAGCCCTGCATTGGTCAGTTTGTTCAGGTACCGGAGCTCCAGCGTCTGCAAAGTTGCGGGAAGGACGCAAACGGCCAGAGGCGCACCGCCGGCGAATGTCACACCGGTAAGGGATGTATCACCGGCCAGGAAGGTTTCAAGTTTGGTGTTGCTTGAAAGGTCCATACCGGTAAAGGAAGAGGATTTAAGCCCGGATATGTCGAGTTGTCGAAGGTTACGGCAATTACCCACCAGAAGGGCATTAAGTGTCATCTGTCCGGCCTCACAGCTAACATTCAGTTCACGCAAGGCCGTACAGTTGTTCAGGTTCAACGTGCCGACAATGGCGTGGGCTACATCCGTCAGATCAAGCCCGCGAATACGGCTTGCACCGTAGAAATATTGCGGATCGTTTACTATTAAATCCGTGTCCATTGTCAGTTCCACCACAGCCCCGGCCGTTTCTGCAAGTACCGCGCTTTGGTGCGGTGTTCCGGACGTGTAACCGTACCCGTAATAATACCGTTCGGAGGCCGTAATCCGAATTTTCCGGTTATCGCTGCCGAACTTATACCCGAAATAAGCTGCGAAGCTGTCACGACGATAAGTACCGGCCACGTATTGACTATCCAGAAGGGCGAAACGGTTCTGAATGGTATAAGTACGGTGCGCGTAACGGCTTCCCTGCAAGGCATACAGATAATTATAATAACTGGTTCCGCTGCCGGTTGTCACCCCTTCGGTAAGCGGAAGGATATATTTATATTCCGAATCCTTGTTATAAATCCGCTCGCACCAGTTGCCCATTTGTTCCTCGTTAAATACTTGCAGGACATATTCAAGGCTCATATTACTACGCAAGGTTTCCGCCACTTCACGCAATTTGTCCGGACAAGATCGTACCAGTTCCCATAAAACGGAATCATGGCCGGCAAAAGCATAACTACCGATACTATCGTCAAAACTTTCGTGGGTAATGGTATATTCGTATTTCAGTACCGAATCATTACGCACACCGAACAACGTGTCCATATCGTAAGGAAGGAAATACCAGATCAGGCCGTCCCAGGTCGCCAGCATCATATTTTTTGCCCGGTTATCCACGGCCATAAAGTAATCGGTAATCAGATACCATGCAAACGGGCTGTCATTACCGAAATACTGGTTATATTCCGCCAGGAACTTGGCGGGATTACCTTTACATGAATCTACCCAGTTCCAAAGTCTTATAACTGCCGCCTTGTCGTCCTCGTGTGCATCCGCCCAGGTAGTATCTGCTTTGAAACGAAATTCCAGCGCATCATCAAAAGAAGACATGTCGGTAGTCCCGAACAAACAAAGGGCCTCGGAGTTATTCAGGAACTCCAGACAGATACATTTGTTACGCTGCCCGTTCAGGGACGCTTCGTCGTTGAATCCTTCAATTCCTTCAAAACCGTAAATGATCGCACTTTCCGACTTCTCATTATTGAAATTGTATTTTCCCAGATAAGTATTCGTACCGGTGCCGTCGTTATCATAAAACAGGTCCATAGGGAAACCGTCTACACCTATACGTACGTCATATTCCCCCTTATATGCAGCCTGCGGCGGCGTCAACCACCCGCACTTCTTCCAAATGTCATTCACAATACGCACCGCACCGGTATTATGTGTACCGGAAGAATCGGAAAAGTCCGCTTTCAAACAGAATATACTGATCGGCCGTGCTCCCGGTTTGAAACTGTATTCAAGAGACGGCACATCCACGCCGTTAACTTCCAGCGTGGTACCGTATTTCTCCAAGCGCAAGAAATAAAGACGGTAATTCTTACGCGGATAAGTGGTGGATGATGTACCTTGTATTCTTAGACCGACATTCCTTGCTACAAAGTCATACTCCTTACCGTACGGGCTATAAAAATAGATATCGACCGGGACCTCGAATTTCTTGTTATTGGTGGCGTTGACAAGGTTCACATCGCCGACAATTCGCATAACCGCCTTTCCTTGGGCGCGTAGCTTGTCTATGTCGATATCCGTACCGTTGTCCCCCGTAACATCGTTCTTTTCAAATAACAGGACCATTTCGTCCGACGTAGTCCGGTCTACCATGTAATTGTTCAGTTCTTCATCATCCGTAAGCGCACGGTTATAAATACGGAAATTCCTGATCTCCACATCCGCCGTATCACTGAATAAACGGATGTTCACCGGTTCCGCCTGCAGTAGTCCTTCGGTAGCCCCATACTGTACAGCCCCGCAACGGATTCCGTTTACATAAAGTTCCAGCAACCGTTTGCCAGCCTTGGACCCGACAATAAAGGCTATTTTCAGGTTCATATCACTTGCAAACTTTGTACTTACTTCCGTACCGCCAGAAACACGCATAAGGGCCTGCTCCGTTGTCATTTGGAAACCGATATCGCCGGCCATACAGTCCAGTATTACCCCCTGCCGGTCCGTTACCGACGAACAAAGAATCTCCATTTCATAGGTAGCCCCGGTAGTGGTTGCATCTGTGGAGAACGGCTGGTACCCGATTTCAATCTTCGCGCCTCCTGTAAGTTTCAGGGCGTCACCCGTCCAGCCGTTGCTGTTCCAGTCGAAACCCGCAAACGTTGTATGTATGTCGCCATAATCCCAGGCTCCCGGATCGGATTCACTGTTACTCCGCCCGGCTGCCGAAAGTTTCAGTACAAGCCCGGCAGTAGTTTCTTGCAAGTCGATGCCGCTTTCCGTCACGTCGATATAAAACGGGTATTCCGTGGCTCCCGTCTTAAATTTCATATTGATTTCACCCTGTTCCGTAAAACGGTTGGTATATGTCTGCGTAGTACGGGCCACACTGACAGACTGCGTTTTCACCCCGTCCCGGTAAACGTCCACTTTGGCCGGCGTCGCGGCGGGATCATAAGCCACAAAGTTAAATTTCACCTGTTCGTACTGCCCCGCTTCCAGGCGCGGAACAAGATGATCCTCCGTAAAAATACGGCCGTCCGGAAAACTTATCATCGTGCCGATGAACGGTGCCGATCCTCCGGATTTCAGGATATCAATGTAGATACTTTCAGACTTTAACACGAGATCGGCGGAAGCCTCCATTTCGGCAACCATTTGAACGGTATTCCGACCGGTTACAAGCGAAGACGGGGACAAACTGAAACTGCCGTTTGTCGTTCCCGATCTTGTAATGGTGTGCGCGTTCTGTTGCTGGCCGTTCAGATAAAGCGTGACGACCTTTGTTCCGGAACCGTTGACGGCATAAGGAATATTAATCGTATCGGCCAGCGTATAACCGCCAGCGGCTATGGCCCCGGCCAGATTATAAGAGCTGGTAAGGGAAAGGCTGACAACCTTTACGGATGTAAATGCCTGCCGGGTTTGTTTCTTGCCAGTAGTCGGATCGGTAGTGGTTGCCACTACGTAAATATCCGTGTTTCCCACAAGCAAGTAACTTGAAAGGTCCAGTTCGTAACTACCTTTAGAAACATCGCTGACTGTTTGGGAATACATGGTAGTTGTTCCACGCCTAATCGTAACGGTTATATCTGCCTTTTGCCCGGTGGATTCCCCTTTTTCGTCCCCCGTGGTGTACTGGTGATCGTACGTATAAGTAAGACGGGCGTTTCCGCCTTCCTTGATTATGGTGTTATCTACAGCCGCATTTAAGGCAATTTTAGTAGCCACCGTTTCGCCGGAACCTCCACCGGAACCGGCCGGGATATCCACGGCGGTAATTTCCGCGCCGCTTTTGTTCTGGAAAGACAGACGGACGGATGTTTCATCCTCGCTTACTTCCGCATTTACATTAAACAGCGTGGAAGCGTCCACCTCGTTAAAACGGGCGGTTACTACCTTGTTTTCTACCGGATTGGTAGAATCGGCGGACAAAGTCTCGTCCACTTCCAGGATATCCACGTTTACATTCACATTACCGGCCGCGTCCGGCGTCTGCTTCTCGCCGTTTACCGTTACACTCTTTACCGTTCCTTTGCCGCCGAACTCTTCCCAGCTCGCCTCCTGATCCCAGACAGCCGGATCGGTTCCGGCAAATTGCCACGTCTCCCATTTACCGAGCGATGTTTCAAAGGTGATAACACGCCCCCGGCCGCGTTGTTTTTCCGGTACCGCGGCAATGGCGGAAGCAAGAGTATAGAAACCTTCTGCAAGTGGTATGTTACCGGTTACGTTATAAGTATTCCCGCCGGCCGAACCGCCGCTGCCGAAATCCTCCCACTTTTCGACATTTTCAAAATCCGTGTCCGGATTACCTCTAAATTGTTTCGTCACCCAGCCGTCGGCAGTAAGAAAAGAAAGGATTACACCGTTTTTCCGTACATTGTTAATCTTTCCCGCCGTTTTCAATGCTGCAAATACCCCCGACAGATCACTATAAACGGTACCGGCGTTCAAAAGGTTGTTTACATTGGTAAAGGTGGAAGACAGACGCCCGTCCGTTTCCTGTAACCCCTGTTTCATTTTGTCACGGTCTATCTGCAATGTGCTTATGTCATCGGAACAACTGGTTATATCCTGGGACAAACTTTTCAGTTTTCCCCAAAGGGAACCGTCTTCACTCTCCGAACCGTCTTCACTGCCGATACGGGCGTTAATATCAGCCAGCAATGCGGCAAGCGAATCACTGTCTTTAAGCCCGTTCAGAAAATTAAGAATCTCGTTAAAGTTGTCGATTGCCTGCGAAGCGTTGTTACCGACAAGTCGGTCGATACGTAAAGAAACGGCGTCTATAGCCTTCTGTAATGCTGCATCGGCGGCAATGCGGGCGGCTTCCTCCGCCTCGACTTCCTTACCCTGGGAAACCAGTTTCAGGTGTTCGTTCAAGAAGCCAAGAACCGCCGCCACCATTTGGTTAGTAACGCTTTCCGCGTCCTCCGCGGTTTCAATGACTATAATAAGATCATCGATATACTCCTGTGTTGCCATATAGATACATTAATTAAATTGTTTGCTGAACTCTTTGGAATGAACCCGCGGTTTCCGGTAGCCGCTTTCCGTGATTTCTCCCGTCCAGTTGGACTCCTTGTCGGCAAACGTGAGCTTTAACGTCACGTTCTGCGGCGCGTCCGGACGGACACGGTAAGAAAACTCTTCCGCCGAAGGAATTACTTTGATCTCTTCCCGGCCGTAACCTGCCAGGTAGACATCATCGGAGGAAAGCAGGTCAAGAAGAAAGCGTATTTCCTGCGGGCGTTTGAATCCCGTCTTAATCGTTACGACTTCCTGTATCTCCGTCCGTATGCGATCCGAATAATAATCATCGGTAATTTCATCGTAACGCCGGAAAACAGCGTCTTCGTCTTCATCCATGCCGGGAGTTACGCTCGCCTCGCCTTCCAGGGAAAACACCTCGTAAACCCCGTAACTGTTCAGGAACCGGAGCCGGTAATGCTCGCGGACCGTCGGGCTTTGCTCGATCCCGATCCGGCAGGCGAACGTTTCACCGCTATACACGTCAAAAAGGTTGCCCAGTACCCCGTAATCGGTAAAGAATTTAAGTCTTACGGCCTCCAGGTTCAAGGCGTAGAAATTCCCTGCCGTACCTGGTACTGCAAGGCTTTGACCGGTAAGAAGTTCCGTTATTTTCAGTTCGTGTCCCGGATAGATGAAACAGAGCGGGTAAAGCTCCGTCTCGCGCATCGTTATACGCCAGTCGTTGCTCCGGGTGGTAAAGAAGAAATTACAGGATTCATTCAGAAACTTCAAGGAAAAGATATTATTACCCTCTTCATGCAGCTTCTTAAAAGCCCGTTTGCCGATACCTCCACGCCAGGCGGCTAAAACCAGGGTTTCCGTTTCCGCTTCTTCATTCTGCATGATAATCATGATAGTAGCCTTGTTGTACCAGCCGGAGGAAAGGTTTATCAATATATCACTACTTCCACTTAAAACGGGGATATCCTCAAACACTGTTTCCAGAACTTCGGCAATATTTACCTTGAAACTTCCGTTACCGTTGCCGGTAAATAAAGACCTCCGGTATTCAAAGTTTAAACAGTGCATAATATTATACGTCACCATAGAAGTAGTTTCTACCGAAAGATAGACTGGATTTCTGGTAAAGGCGTTTTCCGTCGGGTCGATGCTTGCTGTCAAACTCATAATTCAAAGGTGTTAACGATGAATATTCCGTTAAACTCACTCTTATTTTCAAGCCCGGAGAGGAAACGGTCGCGCTGATCCGTGGGAGACGTCAGGAACTTGTAAAAGTCCGAGAGCCGCCCCGCATGGTTTTCCCTCCAAAGCTTATAAAGCTCCGTCACCTGTGAAGAAGACGGGGCAAGGATGATGTTATTCTGCTTTTCCATGGTGCAAAAGTTGGGTTTATCAAAGGAAGAATAAAGGACGGGATTAACCGGAATAGACAACAGAAACAAAAGTATCTGTATATTCAAATTCGGATTCATACGTAACATCCCGATATGTACCGGGAGTAAAACTTCCAGGCTCGTAGTAAATACTTATTATTGCTGTCGCTTTACATTTATAGTTCCTTTGTAATGTAATTCCCGCTTCCTGGGGATAGTTTTCAACCAAGTATTTATCATCATTACGAGTTGTATATCCGTCAAGCGAGTAAGTTATTGATTTCATTTCGTTCACAGCGGTCGGCCTTTTGTTCCATTCATCCCTCGCCTGTTGTAAAATCCTGTTCCTTTCATTTTCTTTGGCTGTTTCTATATTTGAACTTATAAATTCCCACGTAAAAAGCCTGGAACCAAAAACGGGTGTTTCCTGTTCCTTATCCAAATCGTACGGACCAATCAACCGGAGTGTTCTTAATGTCAGATCAACGGGTACAATCTTATTTGCCGGAAGAGAATAAGAAAGCCCGTCAAAAAGTAAATATTGTCCTCGAAGTATTACCGGTGTTAAGATATCCATACCCGTAAGCCGGTGAACCGGTAACAAAACGTTTGCCTCTATCTTATTGAATGAATGTCTTAATATAGCGTCGTATTTCCTCCAGAAGTTAAAAAACAGGCCATTATCATATTGAAAAAATAGCGACATTGTATGCTTGCTTCCGTCTCTTAATATAACCTCTTCGGCGTCAGAGGTGTAAGGTAACACAGAACCGAAAGGATATTTACTATTTTGGGAAGACGTAAACGCAAACACGAAGGATAACGGTGTTTCCACCTTCTCCGAGTCTTCATCGTTATTATTAGAGGAAGTTTTAAGATACGTGTAACGGTGCACGTAATCAGCAAGATATTGAGGGGAAAGAATATCATTCGGGGCAAAATCCATTGGAACGCATTCGTCGTCGCTGGTTAATTCGTTATCTTCGATATTGTCGGTTTTCCGATCCCAGGAAAAGAAACTCGATGAGGAATAAGTAAGGCGGTTATTATCTTCATCCCATTTAAACCACCGTCCTGTTGTTTCCTCATAATTTAGATGTATCACCCTTTTAGATACATCAACTTTAGTTAACCTTGCGACTTTCTGATCTTTCAAGTAATCTTCAAGTCTTTCAACAGAGGGGGCCGCACCGGTAAAGGAAGTTTTGGCCGATAACTTCATTTGCCGGGCCGTTTCATAAGTTATTAAAGGTTCGTCTGTCAGGCTACGGGATAAATCAATGTCCGGAACATCATCCACAATATCCCGGATCAGTCTTAAAGTGGCCGTTTTCGTATCGGAAGAAACATTATAAACCAGTCCGAAACGCACATAAAGGGCGTTTAAAAAGTCCTCGACCGTACAATCCGGCATCAAATCCGCGTAAGAAAGTTTTCCTTTAACACAACAGTCGGCCGCATTATTCAGGATTACCAAGTTATAAAGTTGTTTATCTGTTTTAAAAGGATTTTCCATTATTGTATATCCAAATTCGGAAAAAACAAGTTCCAGTACACGCCATACATATAAAAAGGCTGTCACGCCGTAACCTTCCGGAAGTGTTACTGCAGTCGGAGTTCCATTTACTAAAAAAGTTTCTGTTCTTGCTTGATAACGTAACCGATAAACTTTGCTTCCTTCTGATACAGGTGTGATATAGTTCAAGTATTTAGGGTAAAACTGATTATCTTTCGAATCGTTACCGGTCATAATCTGAAATACGGCATAATCAGTCTGATAACCTCCTAAAACTTGTTGCAAATGTGCGCAAAGAGAATTAACGCTGCTATACTCCTTCACTGGTAATGTAATAGCATTTAATTTTTTTGCTTTCCATGCGCTGTAGGCTTCCGAATTGTCAAAGCCGATGTTAAGGGTAATACCTTCTTTTTTACCGGCGGAAACAATATTTATCTTCCCGGTACGTTTATATGCTCCGTCCAATACCGTACATGCCTGATCTTCATTCATCGGCTTTATACCCATGTCGAGACGGTGAGCAAAACCGGTTATTTTAGCATTGTTGCCGGTACATGGAACCGTAACCGGTACGGTTTGCGATCCCCGGTCGTTCATGACAGGGGATTTTTCATCAATCTGTACGGTAAAGTCTCCCCCTAAATCCAGATAACCTTTGTTCGTCTTTATCTTTAGCATAATGATTACTTATTTTCCGCGTGTAAAGGTGTCGCGGGCGTTATCTATAGTTTCTTTGGCCTTCTCCAAATCCTGATAAACGATATAGGCCTTTATCAATTTGATAGCCTCACAGGAGGCGCGAAGCTCCTTTGCTGCTTCCAGGAACTCCCGGTAGGAAGAATCACCTGCAGGGGAAGTGACGTAACCGCCTTCCGCATATTCACCCGGATTCTGTGGCAACGGGTTGGCATTGGTACGTTGCCGCCTGATCGCTTCGATAGTACTAACGGCGTCGATTACTTTAGGATTATTCATTTCCGGTTGTGGTACCACATATTCCCCCTTATGAACTACGCCGGCCACTTCATAACGTCCACCGGAACCGGTGTAACCGCCTTCATAATACCCGCTTCCAGAAGAACCGGAAACAACACGTTCAGCCGTGGCAGTCTTGCTGCCGGTAGTGTTTTTCAAGGACATGTTTTTAATCCTGTCCCGTTCTGCTTTGGCCGATGCAAGCTGGGCCACACCGGTAGCCGCAAGCATTACTGCAGCAACGGTTCCGGCGATCGGCCCGAGGTCCGCGTACGCCTTCATAATCGAAACGGCCGTATCTGCTATGATCTGGGAACACTTGATAGCAAAGTTTACATCCGCATACTTCTTTTGAATTTCCAGTTTCTTATTTTCCTTCTCTTCTTCCAGAGCGGCAGTATCTTCCCCGTTGTTCTCGGCTTCCTGTATGAGAACATCGTATTTTGCTTCCACCTGGTCGATTTCGGCCTGTTGAATAGCTTCCACCATGGAAGAGGAAAGGCCGGAATAATAGTCAAAGTATTTTTTAGCGTTATTCATCTGCATTTGCAGCTTTTTACGCTGGTATGTCTTTTCGTCTATTAATTCCTGATCGTGCAGATTCTTTAACAGGGCCAGTTCATTCTGGTATTCCTGTGCCCATGATACGCCGATCTGGGATTGAATCTGATATAAACTATTCTGATAATCAAATTCAAGCTGGCTAATTTCCTGCTGTTTCTGTTTCTCCAAACCAACGGTAGAAATCCCCGCCTGTCTCGCTATCTCAATTATGGCATTATAAGTCGTTTCTACATCCTGAACCTGCTTCCGGTGTGCCTCCTGCATACCGGTTATTCCTATCGGAACGGAAGTTATTTCACGTACTTTTTGAGCAATGGCCGCCTGGTCACGTAGTAGCTGCATCTCGGTTTCACGCACGGCGTCGGCCGCTTCCGTAACGGCATCTATACGTTTTTGTTTACTGGTGATCTCCAGGGCGTTTACATCATCCAGGTAAGTACGGTTTATCTCCAGGAGTTCTGCAGCGTGCTCCGCTTCAACTTTCAACATATAGGCGTCGGCGGCTTCCTGCGTGATACTTTGGTTTAATACCGCTTTTTCCATGGTGTCCTTCTGGACGTTGTAATAGGCGGTTTCAATCTTTAACCGTTCGTCCCGTTTCTCCTGTACCAGTTTTATACGGGCGTCCTCCTGCTTGCCGGTTTCCGTAAAAATGACCGTCTGTGCTTCTGTTTCGAGCTTGTGGATTTCATCGAGTAACTTCTTCTTCTGGGCCGGCGTTTTTGCTTCCAGCTTCTGGAGTGCGTCGATACGTTCCCGGTAATAGCGAAGGTTTTCCGCTGTTCCTTCGAGAATGTATTGGGCTTCCGTCTTATTTTCCTTTTCCCGGTTCTTTTTGATTAGAAGCATACGTTTTTCGTGCTCGATCTCCAGAGGTTTTAATGTAGCGTCCGTTTCTGTATTTTTATACTCCCCGGCTTCCGCTTTCTTTTTGACCTTCCCCAGTTCGTTTAAACGTTTTATTTCGGTGTCGATACGTTCTATTTCCTTGTTTTTCTTGGCGATATTCGCTTCGCTGTCTTCCGCCCACTGTTCCTGAACCTTTTTCTTTTCGGCCTCCAGTTTCTTTATAAGGGATGTTTCAGTATTTATATTTTCTTTATTGGTTCCGGTTAATGAAGTGGCCGTCGCCTCTGTTTTTAAGATATCATTATTGATCTGGGCGATTGCTGATTCTATACCGGCCAAATCCTTCTGTGTTGTTTGTAGAGCTTTCAACTGGTTAGCCTCTTTTTCTGTACCAAATAAACGGCTTATTTTAGCGGTAAGACTGTTCCGGTTATATCCTGACAATGTATTTTGCTGGCGGGTGTCCCAATAAGCGTCGCTTTGCTCTGATTCCTGGCTTTCAAGATTCCTTTTTTTCTTGTACAATTCTTCCAGTTCCTCCTGGTAAGCTTTCAACTTGATTTGTTTTTCCAAGGAAACTAAATATTGATCTATGGCCTCCTTGTTGTTGTTTATGAGCCTGCCTTCTTCATTCAATTCCGCATTATAATCCGGTATCAGTTCTTTTAATTCCGCAAGCCTTTGTTTACGGGTGTAGTTGGAAAGGTTCTCATCATTGATAGCAGCTACAAGAGTTTTTATTTTTGCTTCCTGGCTGGAATATTCTTCATTCACTTTCTTTACGACTTCCTGGTGGGCCTTCATCGCCGCCGAAGCCTGTTCCGTCTTCTTTGCAAGCTGGTAGATAGCAACACCGGCTGCCACGAGTAACGCGAGCAGGGCCGTATATGGATTCTTCAAAAGTTCGATCCTCATTAACCGGAGTGCAGCGGTACATCTGGTAGTATTCTTGTGTAATAGTGCCTGGGCTGCCGCATAAGTCAGAGTAGCCGCCCGGCTGATATAAAGCTGTACGGCGTGCGCTTTCTCTGCAACGACCGAAGCAAGGGTCGCCGTTTTAAAACGGGCGTGCCACATGGTAGTGATTTTCAGTCCTCCATAGTAAGAAACCAGATAAGCGGTAACGGTATAAGTGACAACACCCCATTTATTAAACATGTCAATCATACCCCCTACACCTTCCACCATAAGCGTAACAAGGTCTATTAAATCCCGGAGAATACCCTTTGATTCATAGAAACGTAAAACTACCCCTTCGATAGTTGAACTTAGCCGGTTTAATGCACCTTGAACGTTATCACCCATTTCTTCGGACATGGCGTTAAATCCCTCTTCGGCTCCGGTTACTGCATCACGGAGATTTAAAACGGTATCAGTACCATTTAAAAAGGTATTAAATGCGGCAACCGAACGTTTATCCGTTAAATCCAGTGCCTTATTAAGGTCTATTCCTTCACTGTTTAATTTTTTAAGTCCTTTTACCAAGTCTTCCAGATTATCCACCGGACCACCGAGAGCAAGTGCGAGTTTGCCGCTACTGTCAGCCAGGTTAAGCAAAATATTACGTGTTGCCGTCGCTGCCGATGAAGCGTCAAAACCGCTGTTTGCCAAAGCACCCAAAAGGGCGGTAGTTTCTTCAATCGTGAACCCGAAAGAATTTGCAACCGGCCCAACAATAGACATTGCCGTATTTAAGTACTCGAAACTTAAAGCGGATGCGTTACATCCCATAGTCATAGTAGAAACAGCCCGTTCCGTATCTTCTGCATCAAGATTGAAAATACGCAATGTTGCACCGGCAAGCGTAGCAGCCGAGGCAAGATCCGTGTCCACCGCCTTAGCGAATTTCAACACGGAAGGCGTCATCGCTTTAATATCCTCTTTGAAAAATCCCAGCTTGGCAAGCTCTATCTGAAGTGCCGTTACCTGTGCGGCCGTATAAGAAGTAGTAGCACCCAGCCGGCGCGCTTCATCCGTTAAATCCTTGATACTTTTTTTCGTAGTTCCCAGGATAGCGGCCAACGTACTGTTTTTCTTCTCGAACTCTATAATAGTACTGATCGCATCCCTTAGCCCGCCGACAATCTGCCCAGTTATCATTGCGCCGATAGTGACAAACACACCGGCCAGAACCGTTTTTATCTTGTTCAAGGAAAGAAGGGAACCGCCGAAACCTTCCGCCTTCTTCGTTGCCTGCCCGTATGCTTTTTCAACTTCTTTCAGTTCCTTCTCCAGGGCGGCATATTTTTCCGGCTGCAAGGATTTCACCGTATTGCGAAGCTCTTTTCGCAAGGCGTTTGCTTTCCTTGCCAGCTGGTTTGCGCTCATGGTGGTTTTATCCAGCCGTTTCTCGCATTCGGCAATCTTCTTGTTATTCTCACCGATCGTCTTATTATTTTCTTTCAGTTGATCATCAAGCCTTTTCCATTGTTTACCGCCAGCTTTCCCAGTGGCGATTAAATCGGTCATAGACTTTTTTATCTCCTTATTGCTATCCCGGAGCTCCTTGTTCTTTTCTGAAAGATTATGTATTTCCTTCTGCGCATCGGAGGCGTTCAGGGTTAACACCCATTCGATATAGTCAGGTTTTAATTTTGCCATAAGAGTAAATTTTATAAGGCAAAATTATCCTGGTGTAAAGTGGCGGAAAAGGACATAAAAAAAGCCCGTAGAACCATTCTACAGGCTTATTATACTAAGAAGAAAGTATTTTATCTCTTAAATGTAAAATCCGAAGGATCAAAATATCCTTTATCCTTAATTGTTGCCCGATCAAGCATCCGGCAAACGTACCAGGTTAAAGGAACTGATATAAGAGGCGTCACGATAAAGGAAAGAAAGGCAAAAGCAAGCCACCCGGATAAAGTAGCCGGTTTATGCTTACATCCTACGAAAAAAACTATTACCAGGAAAAAGCCGATCAAAAATAAAATATCTTCGTATGTCATACAATCATCGTTAGTTCTTTACCGATATCTTTAATAGTATTTACTATTAGGGCCTCCCGTTCTTGTGAGGGCTTTTTTATTCCACTTATATATTGAGACATAAGGCTTTGACTTATTCCCATACGTCGAGCCACCGCAGAAGCATTTAGTTCCGGGTGAGAAATAAAAATCCGATATAAGAAAGTTTCTTCCTTCTTATCTTGAATAGCTAAACAATCATTCATAGGGTCTAAAAATATGCAGCTATACCAATTTCATATAAAAACTCCGGTGCAAGGTCGGCACCGTTGGCCCATTCAATAGTAGCACGGGTTAAACCATATTGAACAAATTTTTCCTTATCCAATAACTCCCCGAAAACCTCACCTGTAAGATAAGGTTCCAAATTTACGATCTTTTTACTCCCGTCGCTGAAAGTAACAAGAAGCTCGTAATTCCTAATATAATCCACATCTATAACTCGTAACATAAGCGTTTATTTTAATGGTTCAATTTTATCTATTTTTTCCCCTTTTTGGGCCTTTTCCCAAAGAGAAAGTATTTCTGCTTCATGCAAGTTAATCCACTCATTTACTTTTGCAATAACTTTAGCTGGAGCCCGACCGTCTACAATCCGATCCAATACGCTAATAGAACATTCATAATCACCATAAGTAAAATGAATATGTGGCGGATTATGATCTTTCCAATAGAGGAATATAATAATACCGAAGAATCTACAAATTTCAGGCATAAACTTTGTTTTATTGGTTACTGAAACAAAGATAGGTAATAAAATCATTACCTACAAATATTTAGGTATTAATTTTATTACCTATTTTAGCGAACTGGCAAACATTTCTTTTACCCTTTCCCTTACATAATCCTGATATTCATATTTAATCTTCCCGAGTGTGTCATGATATAGAATCCCGTATATCTGCCGGTTATAAATCTGGTAATTACCGTGTTTCTTCATATCCAGGAAGCGGGTATATAATGGAAGGTTAGAATGTGCGATTACTCCTTCGCCGTCCGGAATGACCGAATAATTCGGGTTCTGTAGTGCGGCCATTAATGCACCGGATCGCCCTTGTATGATCTCCCCGGTTCCCTGTACTTTCCTACGCTCACGGCCTTTCTGGTAAATCCGTTTGGTAGCGATATCCAGTTGGGCTTGAAATATGTCCTGTATTCCACGCCCGATCCGGTCGGTAAAAAAATCCGTTTTAAAATTCTCGGCCATTCAGTTAGAATCTTGTTTTAAATGAGAAAGCCAGGCTCCACCCCGCAAACGTCCGGTAAAAGCCGGATTCCGGAAGAGTGGAAAGGCTGGTTAAATCCAGTTCCTTAGTGACAGGGCAACCGGTGGCAGAATCTTCTATCAGCATTTGTTTGATACGCTCCATAACCGGCTGCACCTCTTCGATAGTCTCATAAGCCCCTTTCCGTTGGGGATCGTACTTGCTCATAAGGAAAATAACGCATAAATTATTTTCCCTCACATTATCAGCCGAAAGGCTGGCGCCCGTTCCCGACGGGATCAGAATAAAGAGCACCGGACATTCTTCTTTAGATAGTCCCTGTATCGTCTTACTCATTTCCTCGTCAATGGTAACGGGCAGCACCTTCTTTATTTCAGGAATACGTTTTTGTACGCCTTCCCAGTATTCACGGTAAACCTTTATATTTATCATATCGTCAATCCCTGATAACGTTTTGCCTCCCATTCACGGCGGGTAACAAGCCCCGGAAGAATCTTACCGCCTCCGTATATCCACTTTTTAAACTCTGCCGGTATGGATGAATCATACGCATCTGCTCTGATCTTCTTATAAAGCGTTGATTTCTTTAATTTTCCGATACCTACATTAAAGCAAAAGCTTACTACCGCGTCAAACTGGTACTGTCCCAAATCAAGGGGAAGCGCGTTTACCTGGTTTTCTACCGCCCTGATATCCGATTCAAAGAAAGCATCGGCCTGGGCCTCGGTGATAACATCACCCGGTTTTACGCCGGCCGTATGACCGTAACCGATCGTACATACTCCCGCGGCACATACATACGCTTTCAGGCGTAACCCTTCAAATTTCTTGATCTTGTTTTTTGTTCTTGTTGTCGTTCTCATTTCTTGTTACGTTTTTGGTGCAAATACTCAAACTTACATTTATACAGGTAAAGCAATACATCCCAAAAGGGCGTATCGTCCACCTCCTTCTTATTTCCAAACACACCGGAAGCCGCCACTTCAAAGACTATTCCGGTCCAGCCGGTTTTATCGTCCACCTTCCGGTCCTCGGATGCCAGCTTCTGAAACAATATCCGAAAGTCGATAGCTTCACCGCTGATATAAACCGGTCCGGAAAGAACCATTTCCCAAACGGCAGAAAAGAAGTTTACCGCATGAATGGCAAGCAAGGAAGGAACGGCCGGTATCTTCTCCGGGTCCTTATACCGGTAAAGCTTTAACGTGATATCCTGGAAGATTTCATTTATAGCCGGTTCGTCCTTTTCTGCCGCTGCCTGCTTGCTTTGCTGCAACAAATCCAGGCAATCACAAAAGTTACCGAAAGTAAGACCGTTCAGCATGTCACCGACACCATGCCAACCCCCGAAATCCTGCATCAGGTTACGACCGGTTTTCAGAATGGGCGTAACGATCCGCTCGCCCTCCTTACCGGTTGTATAAGAGAAAAAGCCGTCCAGCTTTTCCAGTTGCCCGTCCAGCTCCCGGATGATCTCACGCCGATACATGGTGTAATCCGCTTTCATGCCCAGAAGGAAAGAAAGCCATTTTACGCGGAACTGTCCGGGGCTGATCGTACCGCGGTTCATCAGTACCGACAATATAAGAAATTGCCGGTACTGATCACTACTGACTTCATCCAGGCAAGAAGGAACCTCCACCGTCTTACTATTATATGTAAACTTCTCCATGTCCGGACATTAAAAAGTTATTCCCTTAGATTGTACGGTAACGCCCGGTATATAGTAATCCACCGTTTCCGACTGCGCATCCAGTTCCCTGATGATATCCTGCAATACATCCAGGTAAGCCGCCGCGTCCTGCTCCAAACTGTTAGCAACCGATTGCCGGGCCTCTTTTTCCGCCCGCAATTTATCCCGTACGGTTGTGCTCTGTTGTACCTGTACGATTCCATTAGGCAGAACTTCCACCGGTAAACGTTCAACGGCTTTTTTTATGGTAAGAAGTGCAAGCGGGCGGCGTACATACTCCAGCAAATTTTCCGTTAAAACGGTATCGCCTTCAATCAGTTTATTATAACGGTTCCGGGTGATAACAGGTATTATCTGCCCGTCCTGGACTTCCCGGATCATAGGAATAAGCACCAGGAAAAGCCGGTGACTTCCGATATTGTAATATTCATCGAACGTTTCCTTATTCTGAATAAGAAGCCGGTTTATAGCCTTTTTCTTAATGCCATTCATCCAGAAATCAAACTTTTCGCGGTCCATTAACTCCACCAACGCGTCTACGGCTTCATAAGCCAGGTTCCGGATATTCTCTTCATCCTTGAACTCCTGTAAGGCGGTCATACCCGTTTCATTCTCTCCAAGGTGTTTGCCACGTCCGGCCGTTCCGTGTTGTGCGTCCAAAGTGGGAATGACCTTTAACCAGGTAAACATCGCCACCGCCTGCTGCATCAGCCGCAAAGTTTCCGCCATGCTATCCGTTTCCGTAACATCCGCATGATCTTCACGGTAATACTTATCTACCGCGTCTATAGGTTCCGCACCGATGATAGCCTGTAAATCCCGAATCCCCAGCGGTAAGATAGGTTCCCACTTGGTAAAATCAAGATCATTATCAATCAGGCCCAGAACACGGACTATTTCACCGGCACCGTCACCGCCTTTATTAAATAACCTCGTCATTTGCTCGATCTCTTTTTAGTGTATATGGTTTCCAATTATCAAAATCTTTCGTGAAATTATTTATTTCATCGTAGAACTCCTTATAAAAGCGGGCCAGCCCGGTATCTATCGTTATACAGGTCTGCTCCGTGCGCGGATTGGTGTTTATATTGGCCGAGCTTTCTATTACAAAATCAAAAGCATTACCAAAACCGGCCATTACTTTAGCATGGTTACGGAAGATACAGACACGTGATCCAAAACGTTCCGCCACCTTCTTTAAGTATAAATAAACATCCGCATAGGAACCTTGAAAAATTTCACCTACATAAAAATCTGCGTGCCCTATGTCTTTTCTCTCCAGCCATTTCTCCACCTCCTTAACATCGGTAATTGCCATAACCAGGTAGAAATTAGAACATATTCTACCGGTTGTTGCTTCACGATCACGCGAAGATAAGTAAGGCTGTCAACGTCCCCATGACTGATACAGTGATAAGCTGCCCCTTTCTCAAAATGCCAGGGCAAACACTCTTCCAGGTGCAGCTCCGATTTTACTCGCCGGTCAAAATGAACGTTTTTCGTCCGGTGGGCCTTTATATGCTTGTCCGGGATGTTGTCGGCCCGGTTCTCTTCCGGTTGCCGGTCGTTTACCGGTTCTTCCGGCACATCTTCCGGTTTTGGTGTGAAAAACAGACTACGCATTTTCTTTCATACGGTTAGAGGGTGAAACGTTCTGTTCCGCTTCTACTATGGTACGATAAAGCCCTACTTTCGTAGTGGTACCCGGAAAATTGGCATTAATATACTGCTGTAACGGTTTACAAAGGATCATGTCCGGAATAGCCGTTTCGGAAGCGTTATACACTTTCAGACTATATAATTTCTCCGATCCGGAAGAGAGCTTGTTTTCTATAATCAGATTTGAAAGTACCGGATCAAGACCGAAGCCGGAAGTAGCGGCAGCGTCCGCCTTATTTGATATCTTAATTTGGGCGTCCACATAATCCTTTATCTTCTTATCCAGCGGCTCCACCGTCCAGCCCTCAAAGTTATTCGCTTCCGGATTCCAGAATTTAGTCGTGTGCATGTATTTCCCGGCGTTCTGCCTTCCGGTAATGTTGGAAGCGAATTTCTCCATAGCTTCGTCCTTAAAATCTTCCAGCATTTGGGCCGTGTATTTTTCGCCCGTACGGTCGCAAACTTGTTTTATACGTGCTTCCGCGCGGTCCCAGTAAGACTGCGGCGATTCGATATGTAGGGAAATAGCCGAAGCGTTTTCGTTATAGGCGATTAGGATAGCGGCCAGACCGCCGGCAAGCTCCAGCCAGTCAAGCGCACCCAGAAAACGTGGCGTACTCATGAAATCCTTGCAAAAGGAATAGATATTATAGTATTTCACAGAAACCGGATATTTGAACGGGTGGGCCGGATCAAAGACCGGGTAACGGTAAGTATAAGCCGGATCAGGATAAGGAAAGTCGCCCACAAGTACTTCCTGCGGTTCATCCTCGCCGTCGGGAGGATATACCAGGCGGGCCTTCTGATAGGGAATATGTTCCAGCCGTACCAAACGCCCGGGATTGCCCACACGCGGCGCACGGTTCCGGACAAACTTTATAAAAAAGCCCTGCATGTGTGTTAAGTCTACGAGTGAGCGGTGAAGAACTGTCGTGTAATCCCACGACTCCAGGTCGGCGGTTATTTCCGGATCGAGTTTCCAACGACGGTAAAAACGGTTATTCTCTTCGTCGATTGCATCCTCATACAGCCGCGGGCCTTCTCCCCACTGCAAACCGGCTATTTTACCCATAATACCTTCACCGGCATAGAATTTATCCAGTAAACGCATGACCTCGCCCGGCATGTCGTTATTGTCACCCATGGGAACGATAAAGGTACCGTTTACGCTGATCTTCCGCGAAAAGAAAGCACCCCGCCGGTTCAACTGGATGCTGGAAGGTTCCCAACCTTTACCGCGGCCACCGATAGAAAAGGAGATCAAACCCTTGTCAGTGCCGGTATCTATAATTCCAAAGTTGCCACTTCGTCTTATTTCCATAATCTTAAATCGTTATTCTTTTCCCGTTGAACTCCATTACCAGACATTCCCAGCAATTCAGCGGCCGGCCCGTTGTGGTGTCCGTCAGAAATAGTTTATAGCTTGAATTTTCAATGCTTTCATCCGTCGCCTTTTTCCTCAAACGGGCGGCAGTGAGTATCACCATGTCGCCGCCGTCCCGTGTCTGCCGGTTCCATTTCCGGAACTTGATAGAAAAGGTTCCCCCAGAAATGGTAATCCGCTTCATCTGTTCTACCGCTACATAAAGGTTTATTTTTTCCATAGCCGGCGGATAAAACTTTTAATCCTGCCCCAGTTATCATGGACCAGACAAAAGGATAGAAAGAGAAACATGAATTTTAGGAACGTCCATAAGCTACACCCGTTTGTAACCTTTTCTTTTTCCTGGCTTTGTTGCTTAACGTCGGATTTACGGGTAACGACTGTTTCCGCTTGACTGGTAGTTTCCTTATGATCCTGGAAGGAGCTGCTTTGATTCTTTCCAGTTCTTTTTTCAGTTTTTCGGTTGCTGAAATCAATTTCTTTAATTCTTCCGAGGCTGTCGTAGTTGATACGGATATGCGTACTATCTTCCCGGTAAACGTCAAGTACGTGCTCCTCATTGCTTGAATCTCTTCGCGCAAGTTCAATAGCTCCGTCAGTAGTTGTTTGTTTTTCTTCTCCAGTTGCTTCTGTAACCGTTTTTCGTGTAACAGAGTGAGGAGAACGACAACCGTAAAAACAAGCTGCAAAACAAATAAAAATAAGTAGGTGTACGATTCCATGTCTCATGTTTATTAAGTCGTTAATTATTATTAGTGTCAAAAGTGATAGATTTACGGTTCGGGCAATTCTTCACGCCGCAAAGAAACGGCTTCATAGTGTCCATTACACGAGCGTTCTGCTTGATAGCCTTTTCCATTTCGTTACATTTCTGCAGGACTTCCTTGTACTTGTTATCCACTTCGTCAAACCGTTTTTTCTGTTCCTGGTATGCGTTCTTTAGCTCCTTACGGTCATTCTTCATATCTTCTATTAGTTCCTGGTAAACCTCTTGTACTGACTTCATGGCATCAGCTTCTGCCTGTTTACGAGTATATCGGAGAGTAAATAACCAGGTCAGGCCACCCGTGCAAAGAGCCGTAATAATCGCTGTAATTATCGTTTCCGTCATATTGATAAAGTTGAAAATTCTACATTATGGTCCAAACTATACATACATGCGTCAAATAACCCGCCACGATCCCGGCCAGGTCTGCCAGAATATCCTTCCAGTCCCATTTATTACCGGGTGACATTTTATCCCCGTATTCCTTACCCAATGAAGCACCCAGGGCAAAGGGAACACCATAATTACCCAACAGGGCACATATAGCGTAATTAATCCCGAAATGCTTCCATTTGTCCGTTCCTATTTTCATAATTTGAATGATTGGTTACTGCAAAGGTGGGAAGAACGGAGACGGACGAAAAGGACATAAAAAAAGTGCCGGGAACCACCCCGGCACAAACAAACCCTAACCTGGGACTTAAACCCAACGGCTGCCTTTTCAGCCGGTATGCTAAATTATTAATATTAAGGATTAGACAACTTTTCGATGTCTTTTTTCATCATACGTAAAGTCCTGATTCGCCCTACAATTTTTTCCGGAGAAAGAGGTTCGCTCTCTTCATCGGTCAAATCGTCGATCGTTTCCTCTATTACCCGTATGTAACAAGCGGAAACCGGTTCTGTCTTAATTTGCCACTGTTTCAATATTTCGGCACTTTCATCTGTGATATGTGCGCCGTTTACTTCTATGTCTTTCATAACAAATCTTTCTTTAAACGTTCTTAATCGGTGTAGTCTCTAAGGTAGTGAAATCAATTATTCCGGCCTGCCGGTATATCCCGAGGGCGACTTTTCTAAAGCGTTCATAATTACGTCTGTCAATGGGCGATAACTGCCACCTCTTCATGTCTTTCATCAAATCCGGTATATTATTAGCACTATTATACATACAGTTGTTTTTACCGTACTCGTGATGAAGTGATACAGACTGAAAATCACCGGAGAAAACAACCAACCGCAAACGTTCCAGTTCGAGGAAAGCAAACTCATTGTTAACCTTCTCCACCTTATAAGCCCTTAGTTCAATGGAAGGCGCACCGTATTCACGTCTAACGAAAAATAGGATATCAGGATTATTTGTATTCATTTGGCACCTCCTTTTAAGTCTTCTAATTTAATATGTGAAATACTTGTTATACTTTCCAGTACCCCGTCGCATATACTTTTAACCCTTAATCCGCGGGAACCGTCTTTCTTGGGTAAATTCAGGTGATAATACGGGCGATTCCTCCAGAATGTAATCCGGAAAATCCAGCCACGAACTTTAAAAGTAGCATTACTTATTTTATAATCAACCTGTACCAGATCACCCGGTTTAAATTTACTTTCTTGTAGAAACATCCCCTGTATTTCTTCCTGTTCCTTCTTTATCTCCTCAATTCTTTTATCATTGTTTTGTAATTGGGTAAGTAACACTTGCTGATATTCAGTATATATCATTCGGAACCTCCTTTCTTTTCTATCTGGGGACGCTCTGAAAACCTATATATTCTTTTAACCCGGTAAATAAAAAAATAGGCTACCGGCTTGTCACAGCCGTTATTATGTGTTTTAGTGTCCTGGTCTATATGAATAAACCCGCTACCGGAAGATATCTTCAGCGGCATTGTTTTAGGGTATTTCTCGTTCAGCTCCTTTACCTTTGCTTCCAGTTCAGTTTTAAAAGCATCGAAGGAAATTTTATCAGGGCAAAGCGTATTACCAAACTGGTTTGCAAACTCTGCCATTTCAGCACATTTTCGATTCTGTGGCTTATACTCGTTAAGCTCTATAAAATAAGATGTCATTTTCGGCCTCCTTTCCTCGCTTTCTTGGCACGACACACACATATAACTGCACCAATGACAGCCGGTGGATAGATAAAAGTAAGACAGAAACAAGCGATAGCAGATAAGTAATAAGCCCCAGAAGTTGAACAAACAGTACATTCCTGTTTCGGTTCCTGGAAATAACGATGTTGGATCGTGTTTACGTCCGTGCTACCAGTACGGAACGAAGGCACGTAGCTTGTGCCGGATTGAAATTCTTTTTTCATAATGATAGTGATTTTGACTATTAAAAAAGAGAAAGGCGGCTACCATTTCCCCTAATTCGTCAAAATCACTACCGCAAACCGTCCGATGAACGGGTTAAAAGTAATAGGGAAAGGCAACCGCCTTATATATCTAAAATAGATAAATACCGAGCATAAAAAAAGCCCGTTGTTTATTCGAGCCAATAACCGAGACTCACCGGACCGCACCAGCGGTAGCAATTTTGACAGGGGCAAATGTCGGCATTAAAATCTGAACAAAAAAAAAAAAACGTTAATAAAAGTTTATCGGAAAAAGAAAATTTATCGACTCTATAATTCGTTACTTCGTAACAAAAACGCCCGCCAGAATTGGCGAGCGTTAATCTATTCTCATGGTTCATATCTCTTTTGAGTTTCACCCTCTTCATCACTTTCCTTTTTCATATTTCGCATAAATAAAGGAACTTTCTTTTCAACCTCTTCATTTTTATTCTCTTTATCTTCCATGGCCGCTTTCTCCATGTCTTCAAAATCTTTTTGTGTTATAATTCCTTCTCGTATTTCATCATCAGAAACTATATCTTTACTTAATAACCAATGATATACATTTTGATTCGTGCTCTCATTTGTAACAACATACGCCTGCTCAAATTTCCACCGAAATTTTGCTAAATAATTCATGGCGTCTACCATAGAATTAAATTCAATTTTCTTCCCGGATTCATCTACCATAAACGTTTTGTATTTTCCGAAATAAGATGTTTTTTGCCCGAAGTCTATTTGTATTTTGACTTTAGAACTTAAGACTTTCCCTGTACCAACAATTTCACAAAACGTTTTTCGAGTTTCTTGTGCTGTAGCTGCTACTACTAAAATAGCCAACACGGTAATTAATAATAATTTCTTCATATCAGTAACTTAAAATTAGTGTATACTTTCGTCTGTACCACCCGTAAGTTCTGACGGTTATATGCAGTGTAATTTTGACGGCTGCAAAAATACTTAATATGTACAATTATAAAGAATATCATCCCCAAAAATGAAAGGCAACCGCCCCAAAATACACGGTAATTCATGAAAAACGCCCCAAAAAATGAAGTAAAAACGCATAAAAAACATGCTTTTTCGCGTAAAATTTTGGTCTAAATGCAGATAAACGACTGAA